>OOCP01002885.1_pt1 | contig 13687 bp, 7 predicted proteins | sample 1671511 | NCBI WGS metagenome assembly OOCP01 (sample SAMN06348164, study PRJEB24527) | human gut metagenome | biome: human gut; feature: ankylosing spondylitis patient; material: feces | host: Homo sapiens | place: China | collected 2015-10 | reverse complement strand
CTATCTATAACATAGTTATATTCTATCACACCAATAGGATTTAGTCAAGTTTCGGTTGATTCATGCAGAGCATCCTTTACTTATTGAATAACTCATAAAAAGGCCCCTTATGAATAGAGTCTTTCGTGTCATTTGGAATGACGTTTTATGCCTTTGGCAATGTGTTTCTGAACTCACCTCTGCCAATGGAAAGCCTTCTTCCAACCCTAGTTCCTCTCATCACTCAACGCCTAAACGCACTGAGCGATTCCAATACAAAGCCCTTTTGAGTGCACTCGTGTTTGCTCTCGCTGGGTTGCCCATGGCGAACGCCCAAGCCGCAGCGACACCGTATCAAGGCTCCTATACGGAGACCATTACTACCGCCGTCTCAAAAACAGGAGAAGGTGCTGTGCGCTTTGGGGACCCTAAATTTTCCAACGAAGGTCCCATACACGTTCTCATCACCTCGACGGGAGAGTTGACCATTTCCAATCTCAACTTCCAAGTGACGGCCTACGTCCAAGGGACAAGCCAAAGTCCTAGCGATCCAACGTCTGTAGCGATTAGCGGATCCAATGTTGACATTGATGGGGGCAAACTCACCCTAAGGGGTCGCCTCCCGGACGGGAGAACTTCTTGGCTTGAAGTGGGACGTACCAACTTTGGGTTCATGAATGTCTATAATGGTGCCACCGTGACCACCCCGTATAATGTCGGCATTGGCGCGTGGCGTAGTACCACCAGTGAACTCGCTTATTTGACAATTGATGGAAAGGGCACAACGTTCACGGCAGGTGAAGAGTTCGTCGTCGGCGACACGGGTAACGGTCAAAATGGCGCGGGGGTCTTGACTATCTCTGGGGGAGCGCAACTCACTGTCGGTAAGATCAACACGGGAAGCTCGCAATCACTCGCCAAGATTTACTTCAACAATGCGAAGTTGAAGGTAACACAGGCTAGCACGTTATTCGCAAACATCAATACCGTGTCGGGTTCTGAATTGGACGTATTGGATATTCAAGGTGAGCTGGAATTGGATACCAGTGCCACGGGTACCTATACTCAGGCAGCCAACGCAGCGATCTCTGGCACGGGTTCAATAACGAAAAAAGGGGTGGGGAATCTCATCTTAGTGGCCAATAACACCTATAGTGGGGGCACCCACATCACCGAAGGGTCGGTGCAGCTGGGTAACGGTGGGACGACGGGTAGCGCGGGTACGGGCGACATTACGGTCGACAGCGAGACAACCCTCGCACTTAATCGCTCGGACAACCTCACGCTTGCCAACCTCATCAAGGGTGGAGGGACGCTACGCAAATTAGGGGACAATACGGTGGACTTTGCCAACAGAGTCACCGTCAGCAAAACACAAATCGATGACGGAACGCTTGAGGTAACCGGCGACTTCCAGGGGGGTGATGTCGTGGTCGGTGATGCCGTAGAGGATCCCGCCACGGCCAAATTTGCCATCAAAGCGGGCGAAACGGTCTCCGTTAAGTCACTCTTGATTCAGAGTGACGGTCAATTAAGTACGTTAGGCGTTCCGTCCTTCCCCAGCACCTTAACGGTTGAGGATGGCTTAGTCGTGGATGGTGGCCAATGGAATTTAACCGCGGGGAGCAGCGTCAGCGCGAGCACCACGGAAATTAAAGATGGCGTGGTGGAATTGCCTGCGGACGTGACCCTCACCTCACCTACGGTAAAGGTCGGAGATGGAACGGGAGCTACCTCGACAGCGAAACTAACAGTAAACGGTAGTCTCGTCAGTGATAATGTCACCATCAACTCGGACGGTAACGTCGATTTCGAACATGACACGCGTATCAGGAATGCCCTCACTCTCGAAGGCGGTCAGGCTAAGGTAGGAGCAGGCAAAACGGTATCCATGACCGAGACGCGTATTAACGAGGGTACGATTGATGTGGATGCCACGGGTACCTTAAGTGGACGCACTCTTACGGTGGGCGACGGCGATACCGCGGCCGCGCAACTTAACAATGCCGGGACCGTGTCGTTTTTAACACTGAACGTCAATAGCGATGGCACCTTTGATAATCAGGCTACCACGAGCGCCACGACGCTGAATACGTTAAATGTGGCGGGAGGCAACGTCAATGTGACGAGCGGTTCCTTCGCGGCCAATACCAACAACATCAATGCGGGTACCGTAACCGTAGCGAGCGGATCCACCTACAGCGCCTCCACGCTCAACGTCGGGAATGGTGAGGGGGATCCTGAATCCGCCAAATTCATTAATGACGGCACCCTTACGGGACTTTCTGCCCTGACGGTCAAGAGCGACGGGAGTTTCAAAACCTCCACCAATACCTCGATTAGCTCGTCGATCACCCTTGACGGTGGGAAAGCGGAGTTATCGGGAGGAACGACCACGGTTCCGACCGTCACCCTCAATGCTGGGGACTTCACCGTGGGGGAAGAGGCTACGCTCACTGCGAACACTTCGATCACTGTCGGCAACGGTAGTGATGCACCGGCAACCTTGACCCAACAGGGCACCGTCACCACCAAGAACCTCACAGTGAATTCCGACGGGGTATATACCAACGCGGGCGCGTTAACCGTCAACGAAACGCTACAGATTAACGGCGGGGCCATCACACTGGAGACGGGCAGTACAACACAAGCCACCACCACCTTCGTGGCCGACGGGGAAGTCACGTTGCCCGATGGGGCAGCGTTAACCACCGATACGTTAATCGTCGGCGATACGATTGGGGATCCTGGCTCAGCGAAATTCACGAACAATGGAGACCTAAGTGCTACTACGCTCACGGTCAATCGTGATGGTGAATTTACTAATGATCAAGACATCACCCTCGCCGACATCGATTTAGATGGTGGGGCCGTGAACCTCACAGCAGGCACCACCCAGGTCACCGGCGAAACCAATATTAGTGACGGTACCTTGAATGTTGCTGAGGGTAGCACGCTTGATACCCCCACTCTCAAGGTGGGCGACGGTGTGGGTGATCCAGCCACCGCCATCGTTAATAATGCGGGGACTGTCACGGCCACCGATGTCACCGTGCAGTCTGATGGGAAATTTACGAACAGTAATACCCTCACGACCACCCACTTGACCGTCGACCAAGGGCAGATGGAATTCGCCTCAGGTAGCCAAACAACGGCGAGCGATACAACCATTAAGGCGGGGAGCACAACGCTTAGCGAAGGGGCAACCCTGACGACCCCCACCCTCAACGTGGGTGACGGTGAAGGCGAGCCCAATAGTGCGCAATTTACGAACTCAGGCACATTAGTGTCCGATACGGTCAACGTCAAGAAAGACGGTCAATTCACCAATACGGTGGATTTATCCCTTTCTAATGCGCTTGTTGTCGATGGCGGTAATGTGGCGTTAACAGGGGGTAAGACCGAGACGCCGAATACGACGATCAACGAAGGCGTGCTCACCGTTGGCGCCGATGCGCAACTCGATGGTGGTGCCATCACCGTGGGTGATGGCGACACCGAAGACGCTTGGCTCAAAGCCGATGGATCCGTGAAAGGCTCGACGATTGACGTTGCCTCGGATGGTCACTTTGACATCGGAGCTGGCGGTACGGCCACCAGTACAGGGACGACCACTCTCAATGGTGGGGAAATCACGGTCGCCCAAGGTGGCACGCTGAATGTGGGCGAAGAGAATACGGATCCTGCTACGGTAGGCACGGAAAACTTGGTAGTGAATCGAGGCACCGTGAATGCCAATGGGGATGTCAACGCACGCAACATTGTCTCCGATCCAGCGCTCGATGGTGCTGAGGACGATGCTAAGGTTATCGTAGGCACAACTGGCCATATCACCCTCACGCCAACGAACGGCGACACCCTTTTAGAGAATTTTGACACAACGAAGGGCGATCAGTTCCAACTCGATGGTCGACTCACGGTGAACACCCAACCGGACGTCACAACCACCCAGGCCGACCAGGCCGATATCACGGGAAGCGGGACGTTGGAAAAAACCGGTGAAGGGGCACTGACCTTAACAGCCGACAATACCTTTAAGACCGTAGAAGCCGACGATGGCACACTAACGGTAGCGCCTGAATCGACTTTAACGACGCAAACGCTTACTGTCGGTAACGCCGATGACGTCGATTCTATCGTGAACCTTCAGGGTACTACCCAAGCGCAGGATCTCACGATTGAAACCGATGGGACACTCAATGTCGGAAATGCTACGTCAGGGGATCCGGTGGCCGTCGCCGTCACGAATCCGATCTCCATGGATGGTGGCAACTTGAATGTGCTCGCTGGCGGTTCTCTCAACACACCCAACATTGTGACACCGGATTTGGCAGACGAAAAAGCGTCCTCGGTGCATGTGGAGCAAGGTGGTGAACTGCACCTCAGTCCTACGGATGGCAGTAAGCTCTTTGATGGCTTTAACACCAACGGTGGGAAAGACAGCATTGTCATCGACGGATTATTGGATTTGACCGTTCCTGCGGGTAGTACGGTTAATCAAGATCCCCAAAGTCCGATCGATGGGAGCGGTACCTTTGAAAAGAACGGTGATGGTCTCTTTAATGTGGCTGCCAATAATCCCTTTGCGGGTAACGTTGAACTCAACGGTGGCGAAACCCACATCATGGAGGGCGGTAAACTCGGTAATGCCGATGTGAATGTGCATGCCCCAGCTACCCTTTCCGTGGATAAAGAAGGCACCAGCCTCAAGAGCCTGACCTTGGATCCAGGCTCAACGCTCAAAGTGGTGGCCACGCCCGAAGGCTACAGCAAGCTTGATGTGGCTGAGGCGGTCAATTTGGGCGGAACGCTCTTTACGGACATTGCCGGGAGTCGTGAAGAAGACCTGAAAAATGGTTCGTTTGAAAATGTGATTCATTCGGAAAACGGCACCATTTCGGGTCAATTTGAAAAATTCGACGACAATAGCGAACTCTTTAACTTCGTGCCGTATATCACGGCCGATAAGAAGAGTGTTGGTCTAACGCCGCTCGCTGCGACGGGGGATCACAATTTAGTGAGCATTGCCGAACGCCTAGGGGCCAGCCGCGCCTTGGATGCAGCCCGTACACTCGATGCGGTCTTTAACCAGTCGCCCGATCAAGCCCTCTCGCGTATGTTCTACTCGATCTCTGACCCCGAAATGGCATTGCAAGCCTTGTTGCAGTCTCTGCCTACGGTCTCAGGGGCCAGTAGCCAAATGGTGGCTGACAGCAGTCAGCACTTAGCCGCTCTCACCGATCTGCGCCCCGATTGTAGCCAAACTGCAATGGGTCGCCACGTGTGGGCGAAAACCTACGGTGCGTGGGCGCGTCAAAACGGTTATTTAGGTGCCTCAGGGTATCGGGATGACGCGTTTGGCGTGGCAGCGGGCGCAGACGTCTGCTTCAACGCGTCGCGCGTAGGCTTTATGGTTGGTTACGGCAACGACTTCGTGCGTAGCCGTGACTTCTCGGCTCAGCAAACCGTCCGCGCGGATACGCTTCAAGCGGGTGTTTATGGCAGCACGCCTGTCAACGACACGTTCGATGTGGACTTCAAGGCGGGCGTGGGTTATAGCTTTGTCAACACGAAACGCGACATCCCCTTTGCACAACGTGAAGCCAAAGCCGACTTCCATAACACGTTAGCTTACGCGGGGGTGGGTCTCAATGCCTTGGTGCTCAAGACGGATGCCTTAGAGGTTCGTCCCTTTGTTCGCCTAGACTACTTTGTGACACACAATCGTAGCTACCACGAAACCGGCGCGGACGAATTGAATTTGCACGCTAAGTCGGGCAACTATCAAACGCTCGTGACGCAAACGGGGGTCAAACTGCATCTCAAGGTAGCGAATCAGGTCGAAGCGAACGCCCTCGTGGCGGTGGGCTATAACCTTCTGGGCGATAAAGCCTCGACCACGGCAGCCTTCGAAGGTAACCCGGGTCAGACGTTTACCACCGAAGGCGCACAACATGGTCGCGTGAGTGGACAGTTTGGCTTAGACCTCGGGTATCAAATCAGTCCCGCTGCGCGCTTTGCGGTCGGCTACGACCTGTGGGTACGCCCTGGTTATGTCCAACATACCCCCAACGTGAGCTTTAAGTACACCTTCTAAGCGACACCGTTAGGCATAAAACCACAGTGCCACGTCAAAACAAATTTGGCGTGGCACTGTTTTTTGTGGGCTTTAAGAAGCCCCGTCTTATACGGAGGGACTCAAGCGCAGATTAGTCCTTTTGCAACACCGCCGCAAAGAACCCGTCGGTGTTGTGAACATGCGGCAACATCTGGAAGTAATCCCCGAAGCGCTGCGCGGCTTCCGGATCAAAGGTAATCCCTTGTTGCGCAAGAACTTCCAACGCAGGCACGAGATGCCATTCGGGGTGAGCGGCCAAAAAGGCTTCCACCACGTCTTGGTTTTCACGCTTCAACAGTGAGCAGGTAGCATAGACCAAACGTCCTCCGGCTTTCACCAGTTTGGACGCTTCCTCTAAGACGCTCTTTTGAATATCGTTAATACGATCCAGTTCCGCGGGCGAGAGGCGCCACTTCAAATCTGGGTTACGACGGAAGGTGCCCGTCCCAGTGCACGGCGCGTCAATCAACACACGGTCAAACTTTCCGTTAAGGCGCTTAACGCGGTTATCTTTTTCATTACGAATCGCAATGGGGTGAACGTTGGAGAGCCCGGCACGACGCATACGCGGCATCATCCCTGCTAAGCGCTTTTCGTTCACGTCAAACGCATACAAACGCCCGGTGGAGCGCATTAACGCCCCCATCGCTAAGGTTTTACCGCCTGCCCCGGCACAGAAGTCACAAATCATCTCACGACGATGCGGTTGCACCAAACGGGCAATCAGCTGACTTCCTTCGTCCTGCACATCGACTAAACCGTCTTTATAAATCGGCCACTGGGTAAGTCCTGGTTTCGTAGGCAAACGAATACCATCGGGACTGTAGGGCGTCGCAAACGCCTGTACGCCATTTTTTTCTAATTCGGCCAACACCGTTTCACGATCACTCTTTAATAAGTTGACGCGTAAATCGAGCGGAGCGCTTTCGAGCATCGCTGGGTACAGCACCGCGGTATCGGTATACTGCGCTTGCATCAAGTCATAGAGCCACTGAGGCAATTCCGCACGTACATGGGCGGGCGCCTCATCGATCGACTGCGCCAAGATATTTTTCAGCGGTCCCTCTTCATTGCCAATGGCATTCGGAGGAAGTGCTTCGATACCGTGTTGACGAGCAAGCGTCACCAGGGCCGCTAAACGCGGCGCACGATCCGGATGCACCGGACGCATGGCCCAACGAATCGACGCGTAGTGACGTAATGCGTAATAAATCCCTTCGGCAATGAGCCCACGGTCACGCATCCCCAGCGAGGGGTTGCTCTTAAAAAAGAGCTTCATCAAAACGTCAGCCGGACCGTCGAGCTTCAAAATAACGCTCAGAGCACGCGTGAGTTCATCCACGATCAAACTCGTAATGCGCACTTCCCCTGGACGCAGAGGGGCCAGTCGCTTTTCGGGGGTCTTCTCGCCTTTACTAAACGCACCTCGAGCTTTGTCCGCACATTGACGAGCACTCGCCGCGCGCTGACGTTCCGTACGATGGGGTTCATCACGCTCTGTGCGACGCGGTTTCGGACGCGCAAAGACATGACGTTTCTTGGGGCTTTCTGCCATAACTACAATCTCACTTAAAAAGAAAAAGCACCTGACAGGCCCAAAAAGGAACGTCGGTCATTCGTAACACGGACGCCTCGGGCTCTGCCTGTGCATATGGGTTGACGGGGACGCGCGTCTGAGAGGACGGTATAACACCTCTCAGTACAGCCTCGCATTAATCCCCAAAGATGGTTAATTCGCGGGAAACGGCATCGTCGGCAACACAACGGCCATTTTCCAAACGGACCTTGCCTTCGACTAAGGCACGCACACACCGAGGATAAAGCATGTGCTCATAAACTAAACCACGATGCGCTAAGGTCTCTGGGGTATCGCTGGGGAGCACCGGCACGATCGCCTGCCCCACAATCGCTCCCCCATCGAGCACTTGGCTCACAAAATGGACCGTGGAGCCATGAACCCGGCAACCGGCTTCAATCGCACGACGGTGGGTATCGAGCCCAGGGAAAAGTGGCAAAATCGCCGGGTGAATATTGAGGAGTTTCCCCTCAAATCGACTCACAAAGCCTGCTGTCAAAATACGCATGAACCCAGCTAACACCACGACATCGGGTTGATAAGACTCCACCACACGGGCGAGCTCAGCATCGAAGGCTTCACGCGAATCAAATGCTTTGTGATCCACCACATGAGTGGCAATGCCATTACGTTGGGCAGTTTGCAAGCCAAGCGCATCAGGACGATTACTGACAACCGCGGCAATGCGTGCCCCACAAGCCACTTCCCAATTTTCTTCACGGCTTGTGCGGAGAATCGCTTCAAAGTTGCTACCACGCCCCGAAATTAAAATGACAATATTCTTCACGAGAAGCACCCTCACCATAGTCAATGCAGTATCGATAGGTTGGGCCAACGAGCCACCACCCTAGGACTTTTCCCTAGCGCACTAGGGCTAAGTCCAAATTTCTCGTCATTCTATCCGCTTTTTCCCAGTCGGTTAGAGAAAAGCAGAAAAAATTACGTATAATTCCTAATTACTTTTCTCTTATGGTCATCAAATAACAATGCGTGTCTTTCGTGGTTTACCTCATCCGCTTATGAAGCAACCCTCGGCGGTTGCCATCGGCAATTTTGACGGGGTGCATCTTGGGCATCAAGCCTTGCTCGAGATGGTGCGCAAAGCTGCTCACGAACGCGGGCTCGTTCCCAGTGTGGTGACCTTTGAACCCCACCCCAAGGATTACTTTGGACGGGGCGCGGAGATCGCCCGTATTTCCACCTTGTACGACAAGGTGCTTCGCATCCTCGAGGCGGGTATCGAACGCGTTTATATTCTTCCCTTTCACCGATCGCTCGCCCAACTCAGTGCCGAACGGTTTGTGAACGAAGTGCTGATTAAAGGACTGGGGACCTATTGGTTAACCGTCGGCGAAGATTTTCACTTTGGGAGTGACCGTACGGGTAGCATCGAAACGCTCCGTACGATGAGCCAAACGCTTCCTTTTGAATTCTTTGTTCAACCATTGCTCTTTCATGAGGCCTCGCGGATTAGTTCGTCACGTGTTCGCGAAGTATTAGCCCGAGGGGATCTCTATGAAGCGCACCAACTGTTAGGGCGTCCCTATAGCATGACGGGCCGTGTGATCCATGGTCGTGCCTTGGGACGTACATTAGGGTTCCCGACGCTCAATATGGCACCGATTCCTCCTGGATCGCACAGCCGCCCTGCCATTAACGGGGTGTTTGCCGTTCGCATCCGAGGGTTATCTGCCATCACTGGTGCGCCCCTCAATGGGGTCGCCAGTATGGGCGTTAAGCCCACGGTGGCAAGCGATGGTCGCTATTTATTAGAAACGCACGTCTTTGATTGGAAAGGCGATGCGTACGGTAAAGTCATCGAAGTGGAATTTGTCGAACGACTTCGAGGCGAAAAGAAATTCTCTGGGCTCGACGAGCTTCGAGCCGCCATTGAATCTGATGCCCATCGTGCACGTCAGATTCTGGGGTGTCCTCCCAAGGAGTCCCCTGTTTTGTAATTCCACAAATCAATGGTTTCATTCGCACGCCAACAATCAACTGAAGAGCCCGAGGGGGCCAGGAGATTTGCACTATGGCAAAACAAGCCGAATCGGCTGACGCCGACTCCAAAAAGTATCCGTTGAATTTACCGGATACCCCTTTCCCGATGCGTGGCAACCTTGCCGAACGCGAACCCGGCTGGATTAAAGCCTGGGATGAATCTGGAAAGTATGCTCGTATTATTGACGCTCGTCGTAACCTCAAGAAGTTTATTTTGCATGATGGTCCTCCCTATGCGAACGGGACCATCCATGTGGGTCATGCCGTCAACAAGATCTTGAAGGACATGATCCTGAAGGAAAAACTTCTCGAAGGGTTCAATGCGCCTTATATTCCTGGTTGGGACTGCCATGGGATGCCCATTGAAGTGCAAATCGAAAAATTGCACGGCAAAAACCTCCCTGCCGACGAAACCCAACGCCTCGCTCGTGCGTACGCGATGGAACAGAGCTTGTTGCAATTAGAAGACTTCAAGCGCTTAGGGGTCATTGGTTTCTGGGAAAATCCCTATCGCACCATGAATTACTCGAACGAAGCCGAAGAAATTCGTGCGTTAAAGAGCATCATGGAAAAAGGGTATGTGTACCGTGGCTTGAAACCCGTTAACTGGTGTTTTGACTGCCAGTCTGCCTTGGCAGAAGCCGAAGTCGAATATAAGGATGCCAAGAGCCATGTCATTGACGTCGCCTTCGAATTGGACGCGGCTGAGTATGACAAGGTCAATGCCGCCTTTGGTACGAACGTCACCAAACCGATCTATATCGTCATCTGGACGACCACACCGTGGACGATCCCTGCGAACCAGGCTTTGAACGTTCATCCCGAACTCGATTACGTCTTAGTGGACGTGGGCGAACGTGCTCTGATTTTGGCGAAATCCTTGGAAGAAGCAGCGCTCGAACGCTACGGCATGACCGGTACGGTCCTTGGGGAAACCAAAGGGGTGTCGATGGATCATTGGAACTTCCATCACCCGCTCTACAACATCGATGAAGGGTACCGTCGCTTCTCACCCGTGTACTTAGCCGACTACGTGGACGCCACCGCGGGTACGGGGATCGTGCACTCCTCGCCGGCCTACGGTATGGACGACTTTGTGACCTGCAAAGCCAACGGGATGACGAACGAAGAGATCCTCACGCCAGTGCAAGGCGATGGTACGTACTCGCAGAGCCTGCCGCTTTTTGGTGGCTTGAATATCTGGGCCGCTGCCGACAAGATCTGTGCCACGCTCAATGTCGCAGGTAACCTTTTAGCGCACTCTCAGATGGTTCACAGCTACATGCACTGCTGGCGCCATAAGACCCCCTTGATCTATCGTGCCACCAACCAGTGGTTCGTGCGTATGGATAAGGCGGATCAAGACACTAAGGGTGTGTTGAACATGCCTGAAAGCGAACGTAGCCTGCGTGAAATCGCCCTCGAAGGGGTGAAGGCCACGAAATTCTTCCCGGCCTGGGGGATCAATCGACTCTATTCGATGATCGAAAATCGCCCCGACTGGTGTATTTCGCGTCAACGCAACTGGGGTGTGCCCCTGCCCTTCTTCCTTCACAAGGAAACGGGTGAATTGCATCCGGATACGTTAGCGATCATGGATCGTGTGATCGAAAAGGTCGAAAAAGAAGGCATTGAAGCCTGGGCCCGTTCCACACCCGAAGATTTCTTGGGTGCTGAAGCCAAGGATTATGTGCGCTCCACCGACATTTTGGACGTGTGGTTTGACTCTGGCATCACGCATTACTCGGTATTGCGCGGTAGCCATAAGGACATCTTGCAATGGCCGGCGGACATGTACTTGGAAGGTTCTGACCAACACCGTGGTTGGTTCCACTCCTCGCTCTTAACGAGCTCCATGCTCGAAGGTCGCCCGCCTTATAACCAGTTGCTCACGCACGGGTTCGTGGTGGATGAAAAGGGCGAAAAGATGTCCAAATCCAAGGGCAACATCGTTCGTCCGCAAGAAATCGCGGAAAAATTCGGCGCGGAAATTTTGCGTCTTTGGGTCGGCTCCACCGATTACTCGGGGGAATTGCGCTTAGGGCAAACCATCTTGAAGCGTGTGGTGGAAAGCTATCGCCGTTTGCGTAACACGTTACGCTTCTTGTTGGCAAACACCTCGGACTTCGATCCGAAGAAAGACTTGGTCGCCATCGAAGAGTTGGTGGAATTGGACCGTTGGGCCCTGGCCTACACGGAAAAATTCCAGCAGGACGTGTTGGCGGAATACAAGGAATACCGTTTCCACAACGTGGTGAACCTGTTGCAAACGTATGCGTCCACGGACTTAGGTGGCTTCTATTTAGACGTCTTAAAGGACCGTCTCTATACCACCGCGCCGGATTCGAAGGCACGTCGCTCGGCTCAAACCGCGCTCTACTATATCACCCGTACGTTCTTGCGTTTGATGGCTCCGATTCTCTCGTTCACGGCTGAAGAAGCGTTTGCGATCTTCTCGCCCAACGAAATTGGCTCCATCTTTGCTGAAACGTTCGAAACGTTGCCGGAAGTCAAAGACAGCGACGCGTTACTCGCGAAGTGGGCTCGTATTCGTGCCGTCCGTGCGGATTTGCAAAAAGTGATTGAAACTCAACGTGAGCAAAATGCCTTGGGATCCTCCTTGCAGGCCAATGCCACGATTGAAGCCTCCGAATCGCTTTATGCGGATTTAGCCAGCTTGGGCGATGAATTACGCTTTGTGATGATCGTGAGCGCCGTCACGTTGACACGTAGTGCGGATGGGGAAACTCACTTAGCCGTCACGGTCAGTGACGCTCCCAAGTGCGCCCGTTGCTGGCATTATGTGCCCACCGTCGGTAGCAATGCAGAACATCCGACCTTGTGCCCGCGCTGCGTCTCTAACCTCTTTGGTCAGGGTGAAAAGCGCTTATTTGCCTAAGTCACACTAAGGAGTCAAGGACACTATGTTGCCAACCTATACCGCTCGGGGCCAATCGAGTTGGGGGAAGTTTCTCTTTTGGATGCTTCTCGCGCTACTGGGCTTTATTGCGGATCAGGCCACAAAGCTCTACTTTGTTCGAGCGTTTGAGCCTGGCCAAGTGAGCCCCGTGTTTCCCGGCTTTAACCTCGTGTTAGCCTATAACCGTGGCGCAGCCTTCTCGTTTCTCGCTCAAGCGGGCGGTTGGCAAGTGTTCTTTTTCAGTGCACTCGCTATCGCCATCATCGTGGGACTGGTCGTGCTTTTGTGGCGATACAACTCGCTCAAACTCTTCAGTCTCTCGATGGCACTGATTTTGTCCGGTGCCCTTGGCAACTTAGTCGACCGACTGCTTTATGGGTACGTGATTGATTTCTTGGATTTCTATGTCAATCATCTTCACTGGCCGGCCTTTAACCTCGCTGATACCTTTATCTGTATCGGGGCGGGTCTGATGATTCTCGATGAACTCAAAGGACTTCGATCTCGCCATCCTACGGGTAATAAACCGCGCGAGCGAAATTCTTCGAAAATACGTTAACTTACAGTAAGTGCCAGTTATTTTGATAAACTGGCACTTATTTTTTGTCAAAATGAAACACCTCCCCCTTTAGAGTTGAGCCACACCGTGTCCTTTTGATAATATTTTTTAACAACAACCCTACCTAGGGCCCCTGGAAAACAATTAGAAGAAAGGAACTCTATGGAACACTCTCTCCCTCTGATCTCCACCCTCGTCATTGCTTTCTCCCTAGCGCTCATTTTTGGTTTTATTGCCGAACGCTTTTTTCGTGCTCCTCCACTCGTAGGCTATCTGTTGGCGGGCATTGCTGCAGGGAAATACACCCCTGGGGTCTTTGCAGATCCCGCACTCGCCAATCAGTTATCCGAAATTGGGGTGATGCTCTTGATGTTTGGAGTGGGGCTGCATTTTTCCTTTAAACGAAAAATCTCGGATGAAGTCTGGGTATAACGCCCAGACTTCGATTTAAAGCGGGTCCATAAGCGGCTTCATGGCCGATTCCGCGGAGTCAAACAAGCCAGGGAATCCGAGCACTTCGGCAATGGCTTTATC
>OOCP01002870.1_pt1 | contig 13751 bp, 10 predicted proteins | sample 1671511 | NCBI WGS metagenome assembly OOCP01 (sample SAMN06348164, study PRJEB24527) | human gut metagenome | biome: human gut; feature: ankylosing spondylitis patient; material: feces | host: Homo sapiens | place: China | collected 2015-10 | reverse complement strand
AAGGTATTATTGAATTTGTACTCGGATAGTTTTTTAAAGAAGAATATACCTTTTTCCATATTGTTATCTGAAGAGTTCCGGATGGCCTCTTATGGTGAGACAACCATCATGAATTGCTATGCTAGTAGCAGCTTTATAGCCTTAGGTAATGTATCATCTTCTCTGAAAACAATGACCGATGAGGAGTTTGTGAAAATCAGAGCAGATGTGAATGCCAGCTTTTGGGCAAAGTATATGTCGGAAGTCAGAGGATTGTTTACTATTTCAGATGCTTTTTATGAAGCTAGTGAAGAAGTTGAACCGAAATTGTACGACCCGAACTGGTATCGTTTTAAAGGAACGGACCCTAATGAAATCGATTTTTATAAGTATGGGGTGATTACTTATTCTGAGAACTCCTATATTGATGAAGATTGGCCGGATTTTAATTCCATTTATGCTCCTTTAAAGAGTGAAGACCTTGCGCAATGGATGAATTTCGTCTTTGAGAAAACTCCTGCCGAGATTCAGGAAATCTGCGATAAATATCCGGTAATGAAGAAGAAGTATGATGTGATTCGGGAAGCTATGCTTGAAAACGGATTCGATCTGTCCAAACTGGAACTATAGAACTTAAAAACAGCATGATATGAACAAAATTTTCACCTTATTACTTGTAGGAGCATTAACTGCCGGAGCGGTAACTGCTAATGCCGAAAGTCAGATTTTTAAAAAGAAAAAGAAGAAAGCAAAAGCGGAAACAGAGCAGCCGGCGGCAAAAGATTCCACAAAGAGTAGTATGACCGAATACAAAAAACTACTGAAAGGAGCCAAGACGATTGATGGCATGTTTAAGGTACACATCGTTAAGGATAAGTATTATTTCGAAATACCTAAAGACTTGATGGGACGCGATTTTATGATTGCGTCCAGAGTATCGAGTACCAGTAACAATAAAGATATAGCTGCCGGACAAATGCCACGCAATCCGGTACTGGTAACTTTCTCGGCAGATAAAAAGAAAATCTACATGCACAAAAAGATGGTGCGCAATTTGTGTGACACCACTTCCAATATGTATGCTGCTTTTCAGCGCAACTTCTCAGACCCTATTTGGGAAGCATATAAGATAGAAAGTCTTTCACCGGACTCTTCAGCATATGTCATCGATATGAGTTCGCTTTTCATAACGGATGTACCCGAATTCAGCCCGTTTCGTTCGGAAAATATAATGGATGTATTGATGAAGAGAAAAGCACTGAAGGGAAGTCTTGCTTCTTCCAAATCGACTATTCTGGGAATGAAGTGTTTTCCGCTGAATATAAACATCAAGACGCTGATGAGTTATACTGTTGACGGAGGACCGTTCACTGTAACCATGACGCGTAATATTATTTTGCTGCCGGAGGAAATTATGCGTCCTCGTTATGGAGACTCGCGTATCGGTTATTTTGATGAAAGCAAGCGGTTTTATACTGAAAAGAAAGATGGTTTGCAAGAACTGACTTACATCAACCGATGGGATTTGCAACCAAAACCAGAAGACTTGGAACGTTATAAGCAAGGTGAATTGGTGGAACCTCAGAAGCCGATTGTATATTACGTTGATACTGCTATCCCCGACAAGTGGAGAGATTACATAAAGAAAGGAATAGAAGACTGGCAGGTTGCGTTTGAGGAAATTGGATTTAAGAATGCGATTGTAGCGAAAGACTATCCGAAGGATGATCCGAACTTTGATCCGGATGATATTCGTTATAGCTGCTACCGAATGATTACCACTCCGATACAAAATTCAATGGGACCTTCCTGTGCCGATCCTCGTTCGGGTGAAATCATTCAGGGTGACGTCTTGTTTTATTCAAATATCATTAAGTTGTTGCATAACTGGCGGTTTGTTCAGACTGCTACTGTTGACCCCAAAGTGCGCAAGGCTGTGTTTGATGACGAGACGATGGGAAGCTCGTTACGTTATGTAGCAGCGCATGAGATCGGACATACCCTGGGACTGATGCATAACTTTGGTGCATCTTATTCGTATCCGGTAGATTCGCTCCGTTCGGCCACTTTCACTCAGAAGTATGGTACAACTCCGTCCATCATGGACTATACGCGCTATAATTATGTAGCTCAGCCGGAAGACAAAGGAGTTGCTCTGACTCCTCCGCTTTTGGGTGTATATGATAAGTTTGCCATCAAATGGGGATATAAACCTATATTTGATGCGGCATCTCCTGAAGATGAGAAAGCTACTTTAAACAAGTGGATCAAAGAGAAAGAGAATGATCCGATGTACAAATACGGTCCGCAGCCTTTTATTAATGAGGTCGATCCTTCTTGTAAATCTGAGGATTTGGGTGATAATGCCGTGAAGGCAGGAAGATATGGCTTAAAGAATCTGAAACTTATCATGAAAAACCTGCCGGAATGGACCTATGAAGATGATCATCAATATGAACGCTTGACGGAATCATATCAGGAAGTGATTATGCAGATGCAACGCTACTTACTGCATGCCATGGTGTCCATCGGTGGAATTTATTTTGATGAGCCGAGACGGGACAGCGAAAAGCCTGTTATCCGTTTTGTGCCGAAAGCTGAACAGAAGGAGGCATTGAAGTTTATTATGGAAACTATGATGGAACTACCCGAATGGGTACTTGACAAGAAGGTGATTGAGTATACCGGTCCGACTTATTCGCCAAGTACTTTGCAGTCAATCATTATGAATCGTTTGTTCTTCACATACATTACATCCAGTCTTGTTTTGTATGAGGAGTTATATCCCAAACAGGCTTATACTTTTGCTGAATATATGGATGATATTTATGATTTTGTGTGGAAGAAAACTATATCCGGTGCCCGGTTGAATATGTACGACCGTAACCTGCAAATTACTTATGTGGAAAAGTTGTTGAAAGAAGGAGGAATGCTGAAACAAAAATCTTCTCCATTCTCATTTAAAGACTTGAATGAAGTTGAGAAACAACTGCTTACGGATAATGTCGATTGGACGAAAGCCGGCTTTGAACTCAACCCGCTCGGAAGTGTGGATATGGTTAAGAATCCGGCTATTTATCAGAAGGTAATGGATAGCTATAGTTTGCTGCGAAGCAAAGTAAATACGGGTGATGCTACTACCCGGGCACATTATCAAAGTCTTGTCTTTAAAATAAAGCAAGCGTTAACGGAACAATAACTATCTCTCTTAGATACTTGGGGGCACCTCGTCGCAGTGATTGTGGCGGGGTGCTAATTTTATCCGGTCAATGGCTTTTTATTGCATCGCCAACTATCGCATTGCCAACGCCTTATTCTCCGCCTCTTCCATGATTTCCCTTTCCCCGAGACCTTTGTCATTGATACCGCAGAGATGAAGAATACCATGAATAATAACCCGGTGTAGTTCATCATCATAAGCTGCCCCGAATTGCTCGGCATTGGTGCGTATCGTATCCAGGCTGATAAACAGGTCGCCCGACAGACGATCACCTTCGCAATAATCGAAAGTAATGATATCCGTGTAATAATCGTGTTGCAGATATTGTCGGTTTACCTCCAGAATCTTTTCATCCGAGCAGAAGATATAAGCGATTTCACCGAGTCTTTTTCCATAAGAGGCAGCTACATTCTTTATCCATTCTGTTGTTTCCCGTTTTTTGATATCAGGCATCTTGACGCCTTCGGTTTGATAAGTTACAGCCATAATTGAGTCTATGATTTAAAAGAAAAATAAATAACTGATTAAGATGGCGGCTATAATACCGGAGAAGTCTGCAATCAAGCCGCAGGTGACTGCATTCCGGGTTTTACTGATTCCGACGCTGCCGAAGTAAACGGCAAGGATATAGAAAGTGGTGTCCGAAGCTCCGCGTACTACGCAACTCATTCGGCCTACAAACGAATCCGGTCCCATCTCTTTCATCGTGTCAATCATCAGCCCATTGGCACCGCTACCGCTGAGAGACTTCATCAGCGCTGTCGGCAATGCTCCCACAAAACTGGTATCCACTCCGCACAGATCGACTACATAACCAATGCCTCCCACAAGGAAATCCATCGCTCCCGAAGTACGGAATACGGCAATGCCTACAAGGAAGGCAACCAGATATGGAATGATTCGTACGGCTGTCGTGAAGCCTTCTTTGGCACCTTCTACAAAAGAATCATATACGTTAATCTTCTTCCGGACGCCTGTCAGAATAAACAGAATGATCACCCCGAACAGAAGAATATTTGCTATCAGCGTAGAGTAAGTACCCATTTCCTCACGCGAAATATTCAGAAACAGATAAATCAATCCGGAGAAGAAAAGGCAGATAACGCCCATCAATATCAGGATAGGCTTATTGATCAGATTGATCTTCTGGGCGATACTGACGGCTATGACGCCGACCAGAGTCGAGATAAAAGTACTCAGCAGGATAGGGATAAACACATCCGTAGGTTGGGCAGCCCCCATTTGCGCACGGTATACCATGATACTGATCGGGATGATGATGAGGCCGGAAGTGTTGATTACCAGAAACATGATCATCGGATTGGAAGCCGTATCTTTCTTCGGATTCAGTTCTTGCAGTTCTTTCATCGCTTTGAGTCCCAATGGGGTGGCAGCATTGTCGAGTCCGAGCATGTTGGCGGACATATTCATAAAGATGGAACCCAATACCGGATGCCCTTTGGGAATGTCCGGAAACAGGCGGCAGAGTACCGGACTCAGAAAGCGGGCGAGTGCATTGATCAGTCCGCTGTTCTCTCCGATTTTCATGATACCGAGCCAGAGGGCCAGTACTCCGGTCAGTCCCAGAGATATCTCGAAAGCGGTTTTCGAAGAGTCGAAAGTTGAGTTCATGATAGCTGTAAATATCTCCGTGTCTCCCAGAAAAATTACTTTTATCAGGGCGATAATGAAGGCGATAACGAAGAATGCTATCCAGATATAATTTAGAACCATAGTCGATTGCGTGTATATAGATGGTGCAAAAGTAGTTATTACGTTTTAAAAAAACTAATTGTTTTCGGGCAAAAGAGTAGAAGACCGAAACCGGTCTTGTGTACTTTTTCACTCTATTCTTCAATAGAATGATGCGTTATTTTAAAAAAAAGGGGTAAATACGGCACTTTTTAGGGATAATAGGCTTTTATGGTCATTAAATAACAGGGGGAAGCGGAAAGTAGCTAATTGTTATTGTGTTTATACACAGCCAAATGTAGGTTACTATATTCTCAGAGTATTCTCACCGCAATGAGAAAAAATTCTCACCACAGTGAGAAAAAATACTCATGCCTATGAGAATATTTTCTCATCGAAGTGAGAAGATTTTCTCATCACGGTGAGAATACTTTGGGAATTGAATCTATCAGAAAGTTATGCTTATGATCAGGGGATGAAGTTACTTAAAGAAGGCTGAATGGCATCTTGTCATTGTATCAATTTTGAGATTTATTCTTCATTATTCCTCTTGGAAAAGAGAAATGGATAGTGGGCGGAGGTTTTTATTATTCTTTCTTATATCGAAAATGAATGGATTTCTCTATCTTTGTCTCCTACATTTCAAGAAGAAAATGGAACAAGAAGATTTTAACATACGCGAACATCAGCTGACTTCACGGGAGCGGGATTTTGAAAATGCGCTCCGTCCGTTAAGCTTTGAAGACTTTAGCGGGCAGGATAAGGTGGTGGAAAACCTTCGCATTTTTGTGAAGGCGGCACGTCTGCGTGGCGAAGCACTCGACCACGTTCTGCTGCACGGGCCTCCCGGATTGGGTAAAACAACGCTTTCCAATATTATAGCTAACGAATTGGGAGTAGGCTTTAAAGTAACCTCCGGTCCGGTGCTCGACAAACCGGGCGATCTGGCAGGAGTTTTGACCAGCCTCGAACCGAACGACGTGCTCTTTATCGATGAAATTCACCGTTTATCGCCGGTGGTAGAGGAATATCTCTATTCGGCCATGGAAGATTACCGGATAGATATCATGATTGATAAGGGACCTTCGGCACGTAGCATTCAGATTGACCTGAATCCGTTTACGCTGGTCGGTGCAACTACCCGTAGCGGATTGCTGACGGCTCCACTTCGTGCCCGTTTTGGTATTAATCTGCATTTAGAGTACTATGACGATGATATTCTGAGTAATATCATCCGACGTTCAGCATCCATACTGGACGTGCCTTGTTCGGTGCGGGCGGCATCGGAGATTGCATCCCGAAGTCGTGGTACGCCCCGTATTGCCAATGCTTTGCTTCGTCGCGTACGCGATTTTGCACAGGTGAAAGGTTCCGGCTCTATCGATACGGAAATAGCTCAGTTTGCGCTGGAAGCGTTGAATATCGACAAGTATGGTTTGGATGAGATAGACAACAAGATACTTTGCACCATCATAGACAAGTTTAAAGGCGGTCCTGTCGGTCTGACAACCATTGCTACCGCTTTGGGCGAAGATGCGGGCACTATTGAGGAAGTGTATGAACCTTTCCTGATCAAGGAAGGTTTTATGAAACGGACTCCTCGTGGACGTGAAGTGACGGAACTTGCCTATAAGCATTTGGGAAGGAGCCTCTATAGCAGTCAGAAAACCTTGTTTAATGACTGATAGTTTGATCTGACGGCTGTCGGTATGGAGAGTGTTGGCGACAATTAAAAGCAGGCTTTTTGAGGAATGTTTAAACAGATAACTGATTTTATTGAATGATTGGAGTATGAAGCAGTGGAGTATCTTACTTGTATTTCTCTCTTTGAGTCTGTCATTATCAGCTCAACAAGGTTATGAGAAGGACGTATTTGTCTCTTCCACAGGAGATTCTTTGCCTTACCGGATGATTCGTCCCGAGTCAATGAAGGCGGGGAAGAAATATCCGCTGGTCCTGTTCCTGCATGGAGCCGGTGAGCGTGGAAATGACAATGAAAGACAACTGACGCATGGCGGACAGATGTTTCTGAATCCTGTCAACAGAGAGAAATATCCGGCTTTCGTACTTGTTCCTCAATGTCCGGCAGGTAGCTACTGGGCTTATACGGAACGTCCGAAATCACTGTTTCCGGCAGATATGCCTGCAGGACAGGAGATGAGTTCTCTTACCCGGACTCTCAAACAATTGCTGGATACTTATCTGGCCATGCCCGAAGTCGATAAAAAACGGATATATATTGTCGGATTGTCGATGGGAGCGATGGGGACGTATGATTTGGTGGTCCGTTATCCGGAGATTTTTGCGGCTGCCGTTCCCATTTGCGGATCGGTGAATCCGGACCGTTTGCCGGTTGCCAAAGAAGTGAAGTTCCGTATATTTCATGGGGATGCCGATGATGTGGTAACAGTTGAAGGGTCGCGTGAAGCGTACAAAGCACTGAAAGCTGCTGGAGCAAAGGTGGAATATATCGAATTCCCCGGTTGCAATCATGGCAGCTGGAATCCTGCATTTAATTATCCGGGTTTCATGGAGTGGCTGTTCAAACAAAAGAAATAATATTATTCATTGATAATAAAGAGATCTAAATAAACATGGCAGAACTAAAGTCATTGGCAAAGGACACTGCGATTTATGGTGCCAGCAGTATTATTGGTAAGTTTCTGAACTATTTTCTGGTACCGATTTATACTTTTTCACTTCCTGCTGCTTCCGGAGGATATGGAGTGATCACCAAGATGTATGCTATTGTGGCGTTATTGCTCGTGGTGCTAACCTTCGGAATGGAAACCGGCTTTTTCCGCTTTGCCAATAAAGGAGATGACGATCCGAAGAAGGTATATTCTGTTTCGTTATTGATGGTAGGGGGCGTATCGCTCCTGTTTTTGCTGTTGTGTCTGGTCTTCCTCAATCCTATTGCAGGGCTGATGGGATATAGTGAACATCCATGGTATCTGGGCATGATGCTGATTGTACTGGCTATGGATGCCATTCAGGCTATTCCGTTTGCTTATCTTCGTTATAAGAAACGTCCTATCAAGTTTGCCGGACTGAAACTCTTATTTATATTTGTCAGTATCTTGCTGAATATCCTTTATTTTGTTGTCATGAAAGGCGATGACGTAGGGGTAGCCTTTCTTATTAATCTGATCTGTTCTTTTGTTGTAATGCTCGGGCTGATACCTGAATTCCGTGAATTCCGCTATTGTCCTGACCGTTTGCTGATGAAGCGGATGTTATATTATTCATTCCCTATTCTGATATTAGGGGTGGCAGGCATTGTGAATCAGGTTGGAGACAAGATTATTTTTCCTTTTGTCTACCCCGATAAGGTGGAAGCGGATGTACAGTTGGGCATTTACAGTGCAGCTACTAAGATAGCCATGATAATGGCAATGATCACGCAGGCTTTCCGCTTCGCATACGAGCCTTTTGTCTTTGGCAAAAGTAAGGATAAGGATAATAAGCGAATCTATGCGCAGGCAATGAAGTTCTTCATCATCTTTACGCTGCTGGCTTTCCTGGCAGTCATGTTTTATCTGGATATTTTACGTTATATCATAGCAGAAGACTATTGGGAGGGACTCAAGGTAGTTCCCATCGTGATGATTGCGGAGATGTTTATGGGGATTTATTTTAATCTCTCGTTTTGGTATAAACTGACGGATGACACCAGATGGGGGGCATATTTCTCCATTATAGCCTGTCTGACTGTTGTTCTGATGAATATCTTCCTGATTCCTGTATATGGGTATGTAGCTTGCGCATGGGCGGGTTTTACCGGATATGCCATAGCTATGTTGCTTTCTTATTTTGTCGGTCAGAAGAAATATCCTATTGCTTATGATCTGCGTGGAATAGGTTGTTATGTAGGCTTAGCTATTATTCTGTATCTGATTGGTGAATGGACGCCGATTCATAATACAGTCTTGCTTCTTGCATTCCGCACAGTCCTTCTGCTACTATTTATTGCTTATATTATCAAACGGGACCTGCCTCTGAGTCAGATTCCTGTTATTAACCGGATTATAAAAAAGAAATGACTATGAAGACAGATGAACGGAATAAGTTTGCGATCAAGTCGTTCCTGGGTGAATACCTGGACTTGAAAAAGGATAAAGACAATGAAATGGAAACCGTTGACTCTATCCGAAAAGGAGTAGAATTCAAAGGAGCCAATTTGTGGATTCTTATTTTTGCTATCTTTATGGCTTCACTGGGATTGAATGTCAACTCTACGGCAGTGATTATCGGTGCCATGTTGATTTCACCGTTGATGGGACCTATCATGGGTGTCGGACTTTCTGTCGGTTTGAATGATTTCGAACTGATGAAACGTTCTTTGAAGAGCTTCCTCATCACGACTGCTTTCAGTGTGACGACGGCAACCATCTTCTTTCTTTTCACTCCTATTGCCGAAGCACAATCGGAGCTGTTGGCGCGTACTTCGCCTACGATTTATGACGTATTCATCGCACTTTTCGGTGGTTTGGCGGGAGTTGTCGCCCTGTCTACCAAAGAGAAGGGAAATGTGATTCCGGGAGTTGCCATTGCTACGGCGTTGATGCCTCCCCTTTGTACGGCAGGTTACGGCCTGGCATCGGGCAATCTGGTTTATTTTCTGGGTGCTTTCTACCTCTACTTTATCAACTCCGTATTTATCAGTCTGGCTACCTTCATCGGTGTGCGGGTGATGCACTTCCAGCGTAAGGAATTTGTGGATAAGGCACGCGAGAAGATGGTGCGTAAATACATCATTCTGATTGTTGTGCTGACGATGTGCCCGGCTGTTTATCTGACGTTTGGCATTATTAAAAGTACTTTTTATGAGACGGCAGCCAACCGGTTTATCAATGAGCAGTTGAACTTTGAGAATACGCAGGTACTTGATAAGAAGATCAGTTATGAGCATAAAGACATCCGCGTGGTTCTGATCGGTCCCGAAGTTCCGGATGCTTCGATATCCATTGCCCGTAGCAAACTCAAAGAATACAAGCTGGAAGAAACAAAGCTGACTGTACTGCAAGGGATGAATAATGAAGCGGTAGATGTCTCTTCCATTCGTGCCATGGTGATGGAGGACTTTTATAAAAACAGCGAACAACGCCTGCAGGAACAGCAGAAAAAGATAACCCGACTGGAAGAAAACCTCGCTCAATATAAAGAGTACGATACGATGGGGCGTACTTTAGTGCCCGAATTGAAGGTGCTTTATCCTTCCATCACTTCGCTTTCTATCGCCCACTCGCTGGAAACACGGGTAGACTCGATGAAAACGGATACAGTGACACTGGCTGTTTTGAAATTTGGCAAACATCCGTCAGTTGCCGAGAAGGAGAAAATCAGCGCATGGCTGAAAGCACGGGTGGGAGCGAAGAAGTTGAGGCTCATTACCGAATAATGGCCCCCGGATTGATCATAGAATATATAAATCTAAAAATAATAGCATGAAACTCAGACTAACCGCAATGATTCTCCTCTCCCTTTGCCTGTCACAGGCATTTGCTGACGAGGGAATGTGGCTATTGGGGAACCTTCGCAAGAACAAACAGGCGGAACGGGTGATGAAGGAACTCGGTTTGCAGATGCCTGTAAATAAACTGTATAATCCGAAGAAACCGGCTTTGGCAAATGCCGTTGTCAGTTTCGGTGGATTCTGTTCGGGAGTGGTGGTTTCCGAAGATGGTCTGGTATTTACCAATCATCACTGTGGTTTCAGCAGTATCCAGCAGCATTCTTCCGTAGAACATGATTATCTGAAGGATGGTTTTGTAGCCCGCAACCTTGGTGAAGAACTGCCGAATCCCGAATTATATGTCCGTTTCCTTCTTCGTACGGAGGATGTGACCAAGCGTGTGCTCTCGGCTGCCAAACATGCTCATACGGAAAGTGAACGTCGCGTAGTTGTCGACTCTGTCATGAATGTAATCGGCATGGAGGTATCAGAGAAGGACTCTACGCTGACGGGAATTGTCGATGCGTATTACGCCGGAAACGAGTTCTGGCTTTCTGTCTACCGTGATTTTAATGATGTCCGGTTGGTTTTTGCTCCTCCTTCTTCAGTCGGCAAGTTCGGGTGGGACACGGACAACTGGATGTGGCCTCGCCATACAGGTGACTTCAGCGTTTTCCGTATTTATGCCAACAAACAGAACGGACCGGCGGATTATTCACCTGAGAACGTCCCTTATCATCCGGAATACGTAGCTCCTATTTCATTGGATGGATATAAAGAAGGCTCTTTCTGTATGACTCTCGGCTATCCGGGCAGTACGGAGCGCTATCTCTCTTCGTATGGGATCGAAGAAATGATGAACGGCATTAATCAGGCAATGATCGATGTGCGCGGGGTAAAACAGGCTATTTGGAAGCGGGAAATGGATCGCCATCCGGATATCCGTATCAAGTATGCTTCTAAATACGATGAAAGTTCCAACTACTGGAAAAACAGCATAGGAATGAATAAAGCCATCCGGCACCTGAAAGTGCTGGAAAAGAAGCGCGCAGCAGAAGCAGCCCTCCGGGACTGGATTCAGTCTCATCCGGAAGAAAGGGAGAAACTGATTCGTCTGTTCTCTTCTCTGGAACTGAATTATAATAATCGTAGGGAAACAAACCGTGCCCTTGCTTATTTCGGGGAGTCGTTCATTAATGGTCCCGAATTGGTTCAATTGGCACTCGAAATACTGAATTTCGATTTTGAGGCCGAAGAGAAGTTGGTCGTTACCCGCATGAAAAAGTTACTGGAGAAATACGATAACCTGAATCTGTCTATTGATAAGGAAGTATTTGCGGCCATGCTCAAAGAATACCGGTCCAAAGTGGATAAGAAATACCTTCCGGCGATGTATCTGCAAATAGACACCTTGTATAACGGAAATGTCCAGACTTATGTAGACTCTTTGTATGCTATCTCTCAAATCACTTCTCCGAAGGGTCTGAAGCGCTTCCTTGAACGTGACACGACCTATAATCTCATCGAGGACCCTGCCATTTCTTTAAGCCTCGACCTGATAGTGAAATACTATGAGATGAATCAGAGCGTCTCGGAGGCTTCCGAACAAATAGAGCAGGATGAACGCCTGTTCAATGCCGCTATGCGTCGTATGTATGCCGACCGTAACTTCTATCCTGATGCTAATTCCACCATGCGCCTTAGTTTTGGTACAGTCTGCGGATATTCTCCTTTTGACGGGGCTACCTTCAGTTATTATACGACAGTAAAAGGCATTTTCGAGAAAGTAAAGGAACACGCAGGCGATATTGACTTTGCTGTTCAACCGGATCTTCTGGCTTTACTCTCTTCCGGTGATTTCGGTAGATATGCCGATGAAAAGGGAGATATGAACGTTTGTTTTATCTCGAATAATGATATTACGGGAGGAAACTCCGGCAGTGCCATGTTCAATGCGAAAGGGGAATTGCTTGGTCTTGCTTTTGACGGTAATTGGGAAGCGATGAGCAGTGATATCGTATTTGAACCGGACTTGCAGCGTTGTATCGGAGTAGATGTCCGCTATATGCTTTTCATTATGGAAAAGTATGGAAAGGCTGCTAATCTTATTGAAGAACTGAAATTAACCCGCTGAAACGGAAAACAATCTTATAAGAAGGCTGCTCTTATCGTTTCAGTATAATTACCATTACAGCAACGATAATCAGTGCAATGCCTACGCCAATACTTGTGGTGAATGCTTCTCCAAAGAGGAAGATGCCTACACATACGGCAGTTACCGGCTCCATAGCTCCCAATACAGAGGTGAGTGTGGAGCCGATGCTTTTTACTGCTCTGACCAGTGCAAGATTAGAAACGACGGTCGGGATCAATGCCAGCAAGATTAGATTTCCGGCAGTATGCCATTCTCTGATAGGCTGAAGATGGCTGATACTGCTGGTTCCGATAAAGAGAAAGATTCCTCCGAAAAGAAAGACATAGAAAGTGAGCAGTAATCCTTTCATCCGGCCGATCTTTAACTGGCTCATTGTGACAAGGTACAGTGCATATCCCAATGCTGATAAAAGAACGATGAAAAGGCCGAAAAATGAGAAACTTCCTGTCTCTGTATTTCCACCGGATAAGAAGTAGACACCTATCACGGCAGAGGCGATGGCGGCTATCCGCCAACCGGACTTTTTTTCTTTGAAGAATAGCATCATGACCAGGGTAGTCAGTACCGGATACATGAAGTGAATGGTGGTGGCTACACCGCTTGCCATAAACTTATATCCCCAGAACAGGAAGACGGCAGACATCAGATAAAGTATCGCAAGCAGGAGCAGGGAAGGAATGTCCCGTCTGCTGATTCGAAAGGATTGCCCGTTGATCAGTAGAATCCCGCCTAATGCCATACACGCAAACAGGAAGCGATAGAAGAGTATCGATTCGAATTGCATGCCCGCCTGCATGGCAGGAATGGTGAATAGGGGGATAAGCCCAAAAGAGGCCGACGAAAGCAGACCGTACAGGAAACCGTTGACTTTATTCATAGTTAAGTATATATTCGGAGTGCAAAGATACTCATAATAGATAAGATGATATTATGTTTGAATTATAAAATAGAGATTACGTCCGAAACGTATGAAGCTGTCTCTGTTTTCTTGTTGAGTATATCGAATTTTTCGCTAAAACATGTGTTTTCAGAAGTACAAAATTGAATTTTTACCTGTTGAATTACAAGGTTTTAAGAAAAAGAAAATAACAATGGGTAACGATATAGAAACGAGCGAACCGCTTTGGTTTGCTTTGTTTTTCCATTGTTTGAAATAACTCAGTGCGAAGATATTACTTTTTCAGAATAAAAGGGCACAGTTGCATAAGTCCGTGGCAATATAATCATGTTATCCAAAGATTATGGACGCT
>OOCP01002859.1_pt1 | contig 13797 bp, 9 predicted proteins | sample 1671511 | NCBI WGS metagenome assembly OOCP01 (sample SAMN06348164, study PRJEB24527) | human gut metagenome | biome: human gut; feature: ankylosing spondylitis patient; material: feces | host: Homo sapiens | place: China | collected 2015-10 | reverse complement strand
ACCGAAGTCACGCCAAATCTTCCCCATTTCGGGAGCTTTTGCAAATACTGTTTTATGGGAACTCTGCTACGGGGAACTCCCTGCTGTACATATCGCTGTTGTCTATGGTCTTAATCGCAAGTTTTACAAACAGCGCAATTCCCAACGACCGATTTGCGATATGCAATTCACGGTTGTTATCAACGAATCAAATCGTGAATTGCGATGGCAGGGTGCGTCCTATTCAGGGGCGCACCCTATTTTTGTTGCTATTTTTACCATCACATAAATTTGCGTTGCCGTTGCCATAGCAACCGACAAAGGAAAGTGAATTTGATAAAATGCTCTGCGGTTGGTTATTGCTAACTAACTGCCACGACCAAAGAATCATCGATTTATCAAAGGAGTTTTCCATGAAAAAAATTTCTCGTCGTTCGTTTATCACTGCCATGGCTGCTGTAAGTGCAGCCGGTGTTCTGGCCGCCTGCGGTTCTTCTTCCAGCAGCACGGCTTCTTCTGTGGCTTCTTCCGCTGTATCCAGCGAAGCAACTTCCTCTGCCGCATCTATGGATGAGACCGGTACCCATACCGTCGTAGACCACGGCGGCAACGAAGTAGAAGTGCCTAATAAGGTCACCCGTGTCGTCATCGACCAGATTCCAATCCTGTCCACCTACATGGCTTATTTTGAGGGCAGTGCTCCCTACATCGTGGGTTACTGCGGCTCTTTCAAGTCGGTCATTTCTGACACTGTATTGAAGAATATCGCCCCGGAGCTTCTGGAGTCCAGCGATACGGTCTATGCTCAGAGCGACCTGAACATCGAGGAGATCATGAAGCTGAACCCTGATGTTATCCTGTACAATGCTGGCAACTCCTCCCATGCCGAAATCCTGAAGGCCAGCGGAATCCCCTCCATCGGTTTCGCTACCGTGGGCGCATCTACGGAAGCTGATCCCATTGAGCGTTACGAAGAGTGGCTGAAGCTGCTGGAGCAGATCTTCAACGAACCGGGCAAGACCGACGCCTTTGTTGCTGCCGGTGATGAGATCGTGACCGATGTGGAAGCCCGTATTGCGGAAATTCCTCAAACGGATCGCCCCAGTGCGCTGATTCTGTGGAAGTATGCAGACGGTGTGCCGCAGGTATCCGGTCAGGGCACCTTTGGAACCTACTGGATGAAGCGTCTGGGTGTGACGGATAAGGCACTGGAAGCTACTGGCTTTGCACAGGCCAGCATGGAGCAGATTTATAGCTGGGATCCCGATATTCTTTTCTTGGATGGTCCCGGCCTGCAGCCCCTGCGCACCGAGGACGTGCTGAGCGGGAATGTGGACGGTGCTGACTTCTCCACCCTGACTGCCGTGAAGAGCGGCCGGGTCTACAACACTACGCTGGGTATGTGGAACTGGTTCACCCCGAATCCGGATGCTCCGCTGGTGCTGGCATGGCTGGCCTGCAACACCTACCCGGATGCTTTTGCCGATTATCCGCTGGGCGATACCATCAAGGAATATTACAAGACATGGTACGGCTACGATGTGACAGATGACGAGCTGGAGGAAATGCTGCTGTACTGATGAAGGATACCATCTGGATAAAAAAAGGCCGGTTCACTCCTCTGGCCGTGGTATTGATGTTCGCTTTTCCCCTTGTGACCGCACTCATCTGCCTGTGCTTTGGGCGAATGAATGTTCCGGCAGGCGAAGTTCTCACAGCTTTGCGCACTGCACTGACGGGTGAGAGCACCTCAAATGTACAGAACTACTCCATCGTCATCAATCTGCGGCTGCCCCGCATTCTGACGGCCATCATCGTCGGCGCAGGTCTGGCTTGTGCAGGCAATGCCTATCAATCCTTATTCTCCAATCCGCTTGCCACACCGGATATTTTGGGTGTGACCAGCGGCACCTGTGTGGGTGCAATTCTTGCTATTATCCTGTCTTGCAGTATTCTGGAAACGCAGCTCATCGCCTTGGTCTTTGGCCTGATTTCCGTCTGTTTTACTCTGAAAGTCGCAGGCAAGAGCGATGGGCGTTCTATGGTTTATCTGGTGCTGGCCGGTACGATCGCATCCGCTCTGTTCAACGCACTGGGTTCGCTGCTGAAATATACTGCCGATCCGCAGAACAAGCTGCCGGAGATCACCTACTGGCTCTTGGGCAGCTTTACCAGTGCCAGTTACCAAAAGATCCTGATCGGCTGCCCCCTTATCGTTGCCGGAATCATCATCATCTATCTGCTGCGCTGGCGGCTGAACATCCTTTCACTGAGTGATGACGAGGCTCGTTCCAGCGGCATCAACATCAAACAGACCCGGATGCTGTTTATTGTTGCATCTACGCTGGTCACGGCTTCAGCCGTTTCCATGTGCGGTCAGGTGGGCTGGATCGGCCTGCTGATCCCGCACGCATCCCGGATGCTGGTTGGAAGCAACAACCGTTATGTGGTGCCCCTCAGTCTCAGTCTGGGAGCCAGCTTTATGATCCTGATCGATACCCTGTCCCGCAGCATCAGCATTATCGAGCTGCCGCTTTCCGTCCTCACCGCCATCATCGGTGCACCGGCGTTTATTTCTCTGTTGAATAAAACAAGGAGCAATCTGCAATGATCTTGGAAGTGCAGAACGGCTGCTTCGGCTACCCGAAGCAGCCTGTGATTCTCGAAAATATCAATTTGGGTCTGGAAGAAGGTCACATCCTTGCGACTCTTGGTCCAAACGGCATTGGTAAAACCACCCTGCTCAAGTGCATGATCGGTCTGCTGCCATGGCACAGCGGAAAAACCCTATTTTATGGGAAGGATATCCACACCCTCAAGCCGAAGGATGTCTGGAGCACTATCTCCTACATTCCGCAGTCCCGTGGCTTCGCTTTTTCCTACACCGGTCTGGAAATGGTTCTGCTGGGGCGCAGTGCGCATCTCGGAGCCTTTCAGCAGCCCGGCAAAGAGGAAATCGAAATGGCGGAGGCCATGATGGAACGAGTGGGGATCACCCGTCTTGCCAACAAGGACTGCAACCGGATGAGCGGCGGTGAACTACAAATGGTGCTCATTGCCCGTGCCCTCATCAACGAGCCGAAGCTCATCATTCTGGACGAGCCGGAAACCGGTCTGGATTTCCACAATCAGATCTTAGTACTGAATATGGTGGAGCGGCTGGCGCATGAATCCGGCATCAGTGCCATCATGAATACCCACTATCCCACCAATGCCATGGGCGTAGCGGACGAAGCCCTGATGCTGAACCGCAAAGGCGAATTTTTCTACGGTCCAGCTGCGGAGATCTTGAACGAGGAGAACATCTCGCATTCTTTTGATGTTCAGGTGCTGGTGGATGAGCTGCATTATCAGGGGCGGTCGGTGCGCAGCATCGTTCCGGTTGGTCTGCGGGAGGAAACTGCTGTATGAACAATGTCCCTTTTACACTTTCCCAGGTTCGCCCGATCCGGGATGCCATGACCGTTTCCCGACCTTCCGGACTGGGCTATGGAGTGCCGGTAACATGGTTTTCCTTGGGCGCAGGCACTTCTATTACCCCGGAATACTATGACTGCACCACTCTTTATCTGGGTGGTGAGGGAAACGGCAGGTTTCTTCTGGGAGTCGATGGGCAGGAAGTGTCCGTCAAACCCGGAGAAGTGCTGTATGTACCGCCAAAAACACTGTGCGGCACAAAAACCGACAGTGGAATGATCTATACCGAAATTATTTTGAAAAAGGAGAATTTTACCATGAACAACATCATCAAGGCTGGCCAGCCCACCGAACTGAAGGACCTCATTTCTTATGAAGAGGGCAGCATCGCCAATCTGGACATCGCTCATGCAGACAACATGAAATTTGTCCTGATGGCCTTTGACGAGGGCACCGGCCTGACTCCGCACCGCGCTCCCGGCAATGCCATCCTGACCGCCCTCGAAGGCAAGGCCATTATTGGCTATGAGGGCAAGGATTACGAGCTGAACGCAGGCGAGAGCTTCCGCTTCGATAAGAACGGCCTGCACAGCGTTACCGCACAGGGTAAGTTCAAGATGAGCCTGCTGCTGGTCATCGAATAAGCGATCTTCTGTTTCATAACAGGCGCAGAGAACCCGTCCGGACGTACCGGACGGGTTCTTTGCGTCTGCCGGATTCAGCAGTAGTAGAGGAACGAACGCAGGCGGCTCCATGCAGTTTCATCCCAGTCATTATCAAGGGAAAGCTGGAACAGCGGAGCCCGACAGGCATCGTGCAGGCCGCGCATATCCAGAATCATCGCGGTATTTTCGTACCGGGGTGCAAGGGTCAGCACTGCATTGGTACGGCCAGAAAGCTCCACGGCCTTGGCATACCGATATCGGCCGTTTCCGCCTGAAAAATTCGGCAAGGCAGAGTCCTCAATGAGGAACAGTGTTTCAGCGTCTTCCGCAAAGGCACTGTGCGCTCCAAGTTCATTCCCAAGGGTCTGCATCTGCCTCTGCATCTGGTCAAGCCAACCAGCCGATGGTTTGTTGTCATCCAAATTGTCTTTCCACAGAAACCAGAGCGCCTCGCTGAGTGGAGCGCGAAGCACCCGTTCGCCTTCGGCTTCCAGCGCGGCAAGTACGCCGCTGTCCAGTTCTGTCAGGCAGAGCGGCGTACCGACCGCGGCAATGCGGCGGCCTTTTGCGGGAAGTGCGCCGATCTCTCTCGCCGCTGTGTGCAGCTGCTCCCAGCCGGGCAGAGCATCCCACTGTGCTGCCATGTCTGCACGTTTATCTGCCGGGGCGGCATAGAGGATATCTCCCGCCAACAGTGCGCGGAAGAGGGCGTCACGGTTCTGCGCCATTTCGGGCAGTGTTTCCAGCATCGGGCTGATCAGTTGAGCATTCCGCTCTTTTCTGCGGTCCAACACAGCACGAATGACACGGGCGTATTGACCGTCCGCTTCCGCTCCCTGCGTCTGCGGAATCAGGAACTGCGCATCTGTCTGGTCGTTTTTTCGCTCGGCAAGGATACTGCCCAGCAGTGCCGGGAAAGGCAGGTATTCTTTTGCACTCGTCTCCGCTCGGCCAAGGCTCAGAATATCGTCCGTCAGGTGCGGCAGCTCGTAGGGGTCTGCCCCTTGCTGTTTGAAATATGCGGCCAGATAGGGCGTATAAGCACCCATCGCCGGAAGATAGAGCGGCACATTGGGGGATGGTGTCTGTGCCAGACGACCGGGGTGAATATCGACCTGCTCGATGTTGAAATCTGTCGGCAGAGCCACCGCCGGGCGGTGCTGCAGGCTGTTCAGGAACGCTTCAATGCGAGTGATGACACCCACATTGGAAAAATGCTCATCCACTTCGATTTGCAGGTAGGGTTTATCGCCCATCTCCTGCTTGAACAGGTGTGAGAGCATGGTGTCCGGGCCGCAGCCGTGGTTGGTCAGATAGACAGCGTAGAGGTTCGGGTGGTGAGCGATCAGCTTTGCTCCGGACAGGATATGCTGCCCGAACGGATAATAAAGATTATCGTATTCATCGGAGATGTCCAGCGCATGACCGGGCAGGTGGCTCAGCGTGATGACCTTGTAGCCCCGCTCCAACAGCAGTTCCGGGATGCCCATGTTCAGGATGGGGTCGGAAACGCCGTAGTTGCGGGTGATGAGCACCAACACTTTATCGTCCGGTCTCAGGGTCGCCAGCAGAGCTTTGCCCTGTTTTTCCACGGCGGCGGTATGGCGGCGCACCGCCATGGCACCACTGAGCAGAGCTTTGGCACAAAACGGTTTCGGGATCCCTAAGATCTTGCTCAGTCCCAGCATTGCAGATGCCATAGCTTCCTGCCCGAAGTCGAGGTCAAACACCGGACTGAGCAGAGTGATGCCCTTGCTCTCAATGTCCAGAGCGTTGGCAATGGATACGGCTGCCGTCTGCATATAGACGCAGCCGTAGTTGTGTTTCACACGGCTCTTTTCGTGCTTCATCGTGTGGATGGTGGGCAGGAAGATATAATCTACTTTTTGGTCGATGAGCTGCTGCATATGGCCGTAAATAAGTTTGACCGGGTAGCAGGTCTCTCCCTGTGCGGTCTGCTGAGCCAGCCGGATCGTTTCCTCACTGGTGGGGTCGGTCAGGACGACATTGAAGCCCAACGAGGTAAAGAAGGCATTCGCCATCGGGAAGAATTTGTGGATCATCAACGCAAAAGGCACACCTACGGTCTTTTTACGCGGGTCGCGTTTGCCGGTATAGCCCTCCAAAAGCAGTTTGTCCGCCTGCTTGTAGAAGTCAATATTCTTCTGGATCTCCGCGCTGCGGCTGTCCTCTGCGGCTTGTGCAGGGCTGTCGAAGCCCACAAACTGACTAGGCGCATCGCCCACCGCTTCCTGTGCCAGAAGAGCCACGCCATATGCGCCGCTGATGGAAAAGACCGGGCTGACCTGTACGCGGTCGCCGTATGCGGATTGGAATGCCGCCACAATGCCGGGGTTATAATCTACGCCGCCCTGTAAGACAATGTGCTGGCCCACCGGCTTGGAGCCGACTACCTTGTGCAGATAGTTCTGGACGATAGAGTGACACAGCCCGGCGGCGATCTCTGCCTGCGAAACGCCTTCTGCGGCGGCTGATGCAATGGCCGTTTCGATGAATACGGTACAGCGTTCGCCCAATGCGGCCGGATGTTCGGCAGAAAGGGCCAACGGGCCGAATTCTGCCAGCGGGATGCCCATGCGGACGGCTTGCTCCTCCACAAAAGAGCCCGTACCGGCGGCGCAGATCTTGTTCATCTGGAAGTCCACGACTTCACCGTCCCGGATACTGATGTACTTGCTGTCCTGTCCGCCGATCTCAAACACAGTATCGACTTCCGGCACCCAGTGAGCTGCACCCTTGGCCTGCGCAGTGATCTCATCCCGGACAGCATCCGCGCCGATGCGCTTGCCGACACGCTCACGTCCGGAGCCGGTCACGCCGACAGCCGTAAACCGGATATCACCAAACCTCTGACGAATACTTGCAAGTCCTTTGCGGACAGCTCCTTCCGGGTCACCTGCGGTGCGCAGATATTGAAAGTCTACCAGTTCACCGTCAGCACCGACCAGAACAAGATCGGTACTGGTAGAACCGATGTCGATGCCCAATGCGCAGCCACCTTCTGGAATGATCTTGGTAGCGTTTGGCTCCGCAAGGCTCGTGCCGGGGCGCAGTTCCAGTTTGGGCAATGTTCCGACCGTGTGGCGTGTTGTTCGTGTACGGTCCAGAGAATCATTCAGTTGACGTAACGTGAACGAGCCGGACGCTTTGAGTGCAGCACCAAGAGCCGCTTCATATCGGGCAAGCTCCGGAACGATGAGCTCTTCTTCGGTCAGGCCGAACACTTCCCGAATCGCCCGGATGACGCCGGTGTTGCAGGTCACGCCGCCACAGAACACTACCGGCTTGCAGACGGGAAGCCGACGCACGATGGTAGCTTTGTAGTTGCGGATCATCGCATAGCACAGGCCCAGAAGAATATCCGGCGTAGCAGCTCCTTCCTGTTGACGGTGGATGATGTCGGTCTTGGCAAAGACGGCACACCGACCGGAAAGGCGGGGGACACTCTGTGCCTGCTCGGCCAGTGAAGAATAATCTTCTAGTTTGCAGCCTACGCGGGACATCTGATCTTCAAAGAACGAGCCCGTGCCGCCTGCACAGTGTTCGTTGACTGCGAACTGCGGTGCACGGCTCTGCAAATCCGTAATGAATCGCGCACCCTGACTGCCGATTTCAATGACCGAACCAGCCTGCGGAACAATCTGGCGCACACCCTCGACGACAGCCGGGATATCCCCAAAAGAGGGAATATCGGGAGCCTGTTCCAGCAGAGCTTCGGTGTTGCTGCCAGTTACACAGAGCGAAAACGGTGTGTCTGCATCCAGTTCCAATGCAGAAAGTCCTTTTTTCAGGCAGGCGAACGGCCTGCCATGATGCACCGCCATCCACTGCTTCGCCATTGCACCATCCCGCAGCAGCACCAACTTGACCGTCGAAGTGCCGATATCCATACCCAACGAAAGCATTGTGTCACTCCTTCAAGACAAACCCTGCAAGTTATAGGGTTTGACATTTCAAACTTTATACCGTATAATAATGATGCCTTTTAATTAGGCATCTCTAACCAAGAGTTTAACACAACTACCTCGGAGTGTCCGTTGTTATGGCAACGGCAAAGCAAATTTTAAGATGGAGCAATATTATTCAATTTTACAGCAATGCGGCATGTTCAACGGCATCCAGCCGCGAAAATATAGGGAAGTCCTTCGTTGCTTGAATGCAACTGTCCGTGAATATCCTCGTGGTGCGCACATCGTCGAGCTGGGTGAGCAGAGCCACAATACGGGTGTTCTGCTGGATGGCACGATGGAAGAATTTTTTTATGATGAAAATGGCAATCAAATCAGCATCTGCCGTTTTTGTCCCGGAGAAGTATTTGGTGCAGAACTGGCCTGTACTGGCTGGACGGCAAGTCCGGTCTGTCTGCGTGCCAGTTCGGACTGTACCGTAATGCAGCTGGATTTCAGCGCATTGATGTCACAGAAGACGCTGACCTGTCCCTGCCGGATGCAAGTCACAGCAAATCTTATGCAGGATATGGCGCAGCAGCTTCTCTTTTTTAACACCAAAGTGCGTATTTTAGCACAAAAACGGCTTCGAGATCGTCTGAAGATTTATCTTCAAACCTTGACACCCGATGAAAAAGGCTGTTACAGTCTGCCCTACACCCGGACAGAACTGGCAGATTTCCTCTGTGTGGACCGCAGTGCTCTTTCCCGTGAGCTGTGCCGGATGCGCGATGAGGGTATCCTTGATTTTTCCGGTGCAAAGATCCATCTGCTGAACCCAAAGTTTTTGTATGGCTGGAACTGACAGCACTTCTAAATCCATGAAAAAATGGTCTGCCGAACATTTTTGTTCAACAGGCCATTACTTTTTAATCTTCTAATCCACGGCCTACTGATTCGCAGCGCACGCCGGGCGATTCCCTCAATTTTTGGAAGTTACGTTTTAACGTCGTTTCTTTTCGATACATCGCAGGTTTTGAGCTTCGAGTTTCTGCACCCTTTGTCCGATTTTGCAACAATTTGCACCCTTTGCACGTTTTGAAACCGTGCAGAAATCGTGTACTTACTCTCAGACAAATGAAAAATCGATTTATCCGACAACGACTTGATGGCATTGGTTCGAGTGACCGCACACCAAAAATCAAGTCTTGGAGGATACTATTATGACGAAATTGCTTTTCTGCCGCTACAACATGGACACCAACCGGATGGAAGCCCGGTTCGCGGATGGCTCCACCCTTGCCATCGACTGCATCGCCGTGGAGGACGATTACGGCAGCACCCCGGCACAGCGGGCAGAACTGGACTGGCTGCTGTATAACAAGCCATTGGAGTACGCGCAGATGGTGCTGAGAGGGGAGATAGATCACTATCTCTCCCTTGGCTGCGACCACGGGCACCTGATTGATTGATATAACGAACAGAACGCCCGCCTGCTGCAAATACAGCAAGTGGGCGTTCTGTTTTTCGCACTCCGAGTTGGATGGCGGAGTACAGCAAGGGTAAAATGAAGAAGGTATAGGTAAAATTAGAGGTAGCGTATTAGGAGTTTATGCAAACAAAGCAATGATCTTGGGAATCTGAGTAGACAGACCGGAAATGGTCATGATGACGGCGAAAATGTAGCTGATGGTCATGCAGATGCGCAGAATCGTAGGCTTTTTATAACCCACGCTCAGGTCATTACGCCAGATCATCAGCAGCATGAACAGACCACCAAAAGGTGTAGCGATGGAGGTGGCGATGTTGGCCATCAGGATCAGCTGGGTAGGGGAACCGCCGTAGCTGTAACAGACCACCATGGCAAAGGCCAGGCAGACCAGGCAGCCAATGCGGATGAACTTGCTCTCCAGGCTGACGTCCTTGTCAAGACCGGCACCCAGCAGCACCATGCCGCGCTGGGTATTGGCCAGCAGGGAAGAGAAGCCTGCGCCCAACAGGGCCAGACCCATGATATAGCGGGCACCGCCGCCCATGATGGGCACCAGCATCTCTGCCAGTTGGGCCGGGGCCTTGATGCTCAGCCCCTGCGGGTGCAGCACGACGGCACCCACCAGCACGATGGCACCGGAAATCAGGGTCACACTGAGGATATGGGTGATGGCATCGGTGAGCATGACGCCGTTGAACAGGTCATCTTTCTTCCACTTTTTCTCTTTGCCGAGATAGGTGCCGTAGATGCCTGCCGTGACAGCGGCATTGGTGGAGATGAAGGCCAGAGCCGTGCTCAGGGAGCCTTCCGGTATCTTGAAGCCGAACAGGCCTTTGGCAAACTCCTGGTGGTCCGGGCCGCCGACACCCACCAGCGTGGCATAGAACGCCACGATCATCAGGACGATGCAGAGGGTAATAATCTTTTCGACCTTGGAATAGACGTTCTTGGCAAAGTACATGTACACCACGACCGCGATCATGATGATGGAGCCGATCTTCCAGTCGATGCCGAAGATGAGGTTCATACCGGCACCGGTGCCGGAGATGTTGCCCATCGTGAAGAACAGGCAGGAAAGGAACATGGCGCAGCCCACGACGCCGGAAGCCACCGGGCCGTAATACTTGCGGATGGCGTGGATGGTCGGCATCCCGGTCACAATGGCCAGACGGTTGGTGACCATCATAAAGGTGATGCCCATGAAAATGATGGGGAAGAACAGCCACATCAGGTCGTAGCCATAGTTTGCGCCGATCATCGAGCCTGTTGTCACGGCACCGGGGCCGATCACGATGCCTGTCGCGATCAGACCGGGGCCAATGCGCTTGAGCAGGTCTTTCAATGGCAGACGCTTCACGTCTGAGCCAAAGGCAGGAGCGGACGCCGGCATCCCGGCCGACATCGTTGCATTGTTCTCGCTCATGATAAAGCCTTCCTTTTATTCTTAAAAAAGAGGGCGCTGCACTGATGAGGTCATCAGGCAGCACCCGGAGTATGATCCGACCCTCCGCAGCAGCTTTGCACATCGATGCTGCGGGAATGAGGGTTACCTTACTTGTACTGCTCCATATCCACTGCGGGGAGCTGGCTGCGCTCCAGACCCAGAGCGACCCAGTCCTTCTCCTCCTGGTTCAGGGGCAGAACGGGCTTGCGCATCAGAGCGCTGGTGAAGATGCCGCGCTGCTTCAGAGCTTCCTTCAGACGGGCATGAGCCTCACCGGAGGGCTGGCCGCCGCCGTAGATGGCCTGAGAGATGTGGTAGATGCGGTTGGACCAATCCTGTGCTTCCTTCAGAGTGTGCTTGTCAGGATTCTTGAAGACGTCCCATGCCGGGCAGATCAGCTCAGGCACACAGCCTGCGAAGCCGATCAGAGCGCCGTCCATGCCGGGGAACCAGGAGACGCACAGGGTCTCGTCGTGGCAGGTGATCAGGCTGATATCGGGGCACTCCTGACGGAGCAGGCGGACGTCATGCTCGTAGATGGAGGTGACGCGGGTGCCCATCTTGATGCACTTGACGTGGTCGATCTCCTTGCACATCTTGATCAGGGTCTCAACCGGGTAGAAGGCCTTGGAGGTTGCGGGATACAGGTGGATGATGATGTCGATGTCAGCACCCTCAGCAACGTCCTTGACATACTCGAAGGGAGCGTTGGGGTTCATGCCGAAGCGCAGCCACATGTGCGGGGGCATCAGCAGGATGCCGTCTGCACCAGCTTCCTTGGCTTCCTTGGCCATCTCGATGGACTCGGCGGTGTTCTCGCAGTTGACGCCAGAGATGATGGTCATCACGTCGCCGCACTCCTCAGAGCAGATCTCGACGACACGCTTGCGCTCGGCACGGGTCAGGCCGGTGATCTCACCGGTGTGGCCGTTGCAGACCAGACCTTCGATTCCCTTGCCGTAGAAGCTCTTAATCCAGCGCAGATAAGCGCGGAACTCCGGCTCGTTGATGGAGTAGTCATCGTTCATAGGAACGGACACTGCGGGGAAGATGGTCTTGAACGTTTTAACCTTAGCCATAATGAGAATCTCCTTTTATCAAAAATCAATGTTGTGTTGGTTTTCGTAGCGGATCACAGAAGCCACTTTGGAGATCATCTCGCGCGCCGATGTCTTTGGGCTTTGCTCTGCAATCGTTTGTTTTCTGTGACTCTGTTATACCATGGCTGCAAGCCTTTCGTCAACAAAAAGCAGCCTCCCTGCAAAGTTTTGCATATTGCCTGCAATATCTTGCACAATTTGATATTTTTAGCATTTTTCGGCTCGGATTTTGTTCATTTTGCCAAGCAGCATCTTGACAGGCATTCCTTTTCCTGCTTCTTGATTTTTTGTTCCGCCAGGATTACAATAGGGGTGTTCGGGATACTCCTGGCTAAGGATCTTTACAAGTTGTGCAAACGTTTGCATTCAGAACGGAAAGGAGAGCTGCTTCATGGCGACCCTGAAAGACGTTGCGCAGAAAGCGTGTGTGGATGTCAGCACCGTTTCCCGCGCCTTAAACAATACCTCTTATGTCCACCCGGAGACCAAAGCCCGCATCGTGGCTGCCGCTAAGGAGCTGGGCTACCGACCCAATGTCATAGCAAAAGCGCTGCGGCAGGGACGGCGGCACACCCTGGGGGTCATCGTGCCCCGGCTCCACCTGACCCTGTTCTCTGAGATCCTGCCGGGCATCGAGCACGAAGCCGAACGGCTGGGGTATTCCACCCTGATCTCCACCACCGACGATGACCCCAAGCGGGAAAAAAGCTGTCTGGAGCGGATGCAGAACAGCTTTGTAGATGGCATCATCATCACAGGGACAGGCCGCAACAATCGCCTGCTACGCAGCATTCAGGCCAGCGGCATCGCAGTCACCCAGATCGTCCGCTGTCAGGAGCCGCGCATCAGCAGCATCGTTGCCGATTATAAGGCCTGCGGCAGGAATGCAGTGGACTACCTTTACTCAAAAGGATGTCGCCATATTGGTCTGATCGCAGGATACTCCCATCAAAGTCCCTTTCAGGGCCGCTATGAGGGCTACTCGGAGGCTATCGCCAAGCACGGTCTGGAAGAAATCCTCGCAGAGTCCACACAGCCTGTTAATAGTTTTGAATACGGTTATGAGTGCGCCTGCCAGCTCCTGAACGACGAGCCGGAACTCGATGCCATCCTTGCCCCGGTGGACTTACAGGGTCTTGGCGTTCTTCGTGCTTTGAAAGAACAGGGAATCAGCGTACCCGATGAAATCAAGGTCATCAGTATGACCGGCCATGCCATCGGCCGGATGCTGGAGACCAGCATGACCTCCATGGAGATGCCCGCCTTTGAGATGGGCGAAAAAGCCGCCCAACTGACCATTATGGAGATCGAAAACCCCAGCGAGAAAGCCCCCACACCACAGTCCATTCAGTTTCCTTATACATTGATTGAACGGGAAAGCACCTGATTGTTTCTTTATAAGTCCTACTATCACCGCTTTACTGCAATAAAATTCGCAAAACCATCTTGACGCTCGCTGCAATCCATGACACCCTTTATCGCCAATCCCACCAATTTTGTAGAAAAGTACAGAGCGGCGAGGATTTATTCTCCATGAAGATTTTTACCGTCCCGCAACACACCCGATTCATTTTGCCGCCGATTCACCCGACAAAATCATCGCTACGTTGCGTGGGCGGTATTTTTCTTTTGGAGAGCTGTACCTTGAATCTTACATAAGCCGTCTGAACGCATACGCAAAGAAGAACCGCAATGACACGCCGCGAAAACGAAAGACACACATCATCAAGGTCATGCAGGAACACGGTATCGCCGTGAAAGAGAGCCGAGGTCGGTTGAGCTACTGCCCGCC
>OOCP01002854.1_pt1 | contig 13812 bp, 7 predicted proteins | sample 1671511 | NCBI WGS metagenome assembly OOCP01 (sample SAMN06348164, study PRJEB24527) | human gut metagenome | biome: human gut; feature: ankylosing spondylitis patient; material: feces | host: Homo sapiens | place: China | collected 2015-10 | reverse complement strand
AGTAACACCTGCAAGCTTAGAGTAATATCTTTCCTGTGCATTTACCCTTATAAAGTTAAGGTCAAACTGTCCTTCTGAACCGAATACGCTTTCAACCTCATCGCCCTCGTTCTTACGAAGAAGACCATGGTCTACGAATACGCATGTAAGCTGCTTTCCGATAGCTCTTGAAAGAAGACCTGCTGCCACTGATGAATCAACTCCACCAGAAAGTGCAAGTAATACTTTACCATCGCCAACCTTTTCACGTATTTCCTTAATAGTATTCTCTACAAATGCATCCATTTTCCAGGTTCCAGCACATCCGCATACTCCACGCACAAAGTTGTGAAGCATCTTTGTACCTTCCTGTGTATGAAGAACTTCTGGATGGAACTGGATTGCATAGAGGTTCTTTTCTGAACACTCTGCTGCTGCCACTGGACAGTCTGCTGTATGTGCAATTATCTTAAATCCTGAAGCAACCTGTGAAATGTAGTCAAAATGGCTCATCCACACGATAGTCTTTTCTGAAACATCTCCAAATAAAGCACTGCTCTTATCAACAAATGTCTCTGTCTTTCCATACTCTCTTACTGGAGCTTTCTCAACCTTGCCGCCAAGAACGTGCTGCATAAGCTGAGCACCATAACATAATCCAAGTACTGGAACACCAAGTTCAAAAAGCTCTTTAGTACAAGTAGGTGAACCTTCTTCATAGCAGCTATTCGGACCACCTGTAAGGATAATTCCTTTAGGGTTCATCGCCTTAATCTGCTCAAGAGGTGTTTTGTAAGAATATATCTCACAATATACGTTACATTCACGGACACGACGTGCAACTAACTGATTGTACTGTCCGCCAAAATCAATAACTATAACCTTTTCCTGATTCATATTGTCCCTTTCCTAATCATAAGTTTGTGCTGAAGATATATTTATATGCATTTCTATACTTTAATCAGCTAATCATAAAAAATATCCAGACATAATATGCATATAATGATGTCGGGGGCAAAAGTCCCCGACTTTGATACCTACATAAATTAGATATTTTACATAACAATTTATGTATAGCAATTTACTGCTTTTATTATCCTATATTTTCCCTATTACTTTTAAAGTATATATCAGTATATATAACACATCTACAACTCATATATACATTTATTATAGTAAACAAGCGGTATAATGACAAGCCTATTCTTCAATCTTTATTACAATCTATTCTTCAGTCTTTATTACAATCCCATACAACACAACCTCCTATTATTAATCTGTTGTATGCTTATACCGCTTAATTTCAGATTTATACAGCCTTATATTTCCATAAGGAACTCGTCTACATATTTCCTCATATCGTCAAATTCTGCATTAACCTCAGGTACATCAGACTTAAAATCCAGCAGTTTATATACATAACCTTGTTCCTTGGCCTGTCTATAACTTTCTTTGTATACAAGTTCAAAAAGCAGTGATATATGCCCTACGATATGGTCAACAGCACTCTTTCTCACACTTTTAAGCACTGTTTCCCTCTTATAAAAGCTTTCTAGTACTTCTTTGGATATAACTCCGCTTTTAAGCTCCTCTGTTGTTACATCATATATAATCTCCATAGGAATATCCGCATTCACCTTAAATATGTCAACCTTATCCGCATCACGCAGTATATCACAAAACATACGCTGTCTTTCGGTGAGGTCTTCTTTTACACGATACTTATTATGCTGTCTTATTGCCATTTCAAGAAGTCCTGTATCTTTATTGTGGTGCTCATTATTTTTTATTATCTGCTCAGCTTCTTCATTCCCTGAACGTGCAAGCTCACATTCTTCATAATATCCTTCTGCAAACTTCCTTATAAGACCTTCCTTAAACAGCAGATCTGCCCCGAATTCTGCATGGTCTACTGACTGGGCATCATTAAATGTACCGAAACGCCTTATCTGCTCAAATCTTCCTATATCGTGTAACATTCCAAGAAGCCATGCAATATCTACATCCGGTTCACTTAAGCCTAATGATTCTGCAATTCTTTGACACAGTCCTGCTACTCTGTAGGTATGCTCTATCTTAAGCTTTATCTTTTCATCTGATAGGTCGTAATTTCTTACATACTCTGCAAATGCATTGATAACATTTTTCCTGTTAATAGCCGGTTTGTTAATACTTTCCACAACATCAATAAGTCCATTAAGGTCAGCACATACCATATATGTAAGCTTCCTGATATCATCATCTATTGCTATTGTATCAGGAATATGAACAACTCTCATATCTGCCGCATATCCAGCCTTAATGCCATTAATGCTGTCCTCAACTACTACTGCCTCTGACAGATTTACGCCTATTGCCTTAGCCGCACGAAGGAATATATCTGGTTCTGGCTTTCCATGTTCGACTTCATCTCCATATACAACCGCATCAAGATAATCCCACACTCCTATTTCATGAAGTGTTTTCTCAGCACTTTCACGCCTTGTTGATGTAGCAACTGCACACTTTAATCCATTATTTCTTATATATTCAAATATGTCCTTTACGCCCTTTTTAACAGGAATACCTTCTGTTTCCCTTATCTTGTATACATGCTGTGTTCTAAGCTCCTTCGCTTCCCAATAATCTATCACACCCTTGTAATAATCATCAAAGAACTTGCAGCAAAGCTCTGCCGGAGCACCCTTAAAGCTGTCTATAAGCCACATTGGCATATCCACTCCAAGCTGCCCTGCCGCCCATAGCCAGCCCTCATTAGACTGTCTTTCTGAATCTATAAGAACGCCATCCATATCAAATATAATGCCTGATACCATTTTTCTTCTCCTAGCAATCAAATATCGTATTTTTACACTTTATATTATTTAAAGTAACTATAAAAGATATGTTTTTATAATTTATAACGCTGACCAGCACCTGCAATTTTCAAATTTGCCAATTTAGAGACTTTAAACATCTTCTATCATTGAACTTTCATCCACAATGCCGTCATCTGCACCATCCTTATAAATACTTCTTAACATACTGTCCCGTATAAGACTTCTTAACCCTGGCAACCTCTTCCGGTGTACCCTTTGCAATAACTGTACCACCTCTGTCGCCACCTTCTGGTCCCATATCTATAATATAATCAGCTGTTTTGATAACATCAAGATTATGCTCAATAACAACAACAGTGTTACCGCCCTCTGCAAGCTTATGAAGTATATCAACAAGCTTGTGGACATCGGCAAAATGAAGTCCTGTTGTAGGTTCATCAAGAATATATATAGTCTTTCCTGTACTTCTTTTAGAAAGCTCTGTAGCAAGCTTTATTCTCTGTGCTTCACCACCTGAAAGCTCTGTAGATGGCTGTCCTAACTTAATATATGAAAGTCCAACGTCATTAAGAGTTTCTATTTTCCTTCTGACTGATGGCACATTTTCAAAGAAATCAACTGCATCCTCAACTGTCATATCAAGCACGTCATATATGCTCTTTCCCTTATACTTTACTTCAAGTGTTTCCCTGTTATAACGCTTTCCATCACACACTTCACAAGGCACGTATACATCCGGCAGGAAATGCATTTCTATCTTGATAATACCATCTCCAGAACAAGCCTCACAACGTCCTCCCTTTACATTAAAGCTGAAACGTCCTTTGTTATAACCTCTTTCCTTAGCATCTGTTGTTGAAGCAAAAAGATCCCTTATCATATCAAATACGCCTGTATATGTCGCAGGATTAGAACGTGGAGTTCTTCCTATTGGCGACTGGTCAATATCTATAACCTTATCAAGCTGCTCGATTCCTGTAATATCATCATGGTCACCAGCGATACATCTTGCACGGTTTAAAGACTTAGCAAGGTGCTTATACAGAATTTCATTCACTAGGGAACTCTTTCCTGAACCCGATACACCTGTTACACATGTAAATACTCCGAGTGGTATATCAACATCAATATTTTTAAGATTATTCTCCCTTGCACCCTTAACAGTTATCCAGCCTGTCGGCTTTCTTCTCTTAGCCGGCACTGGAATCCTGATTCTTCCGCTAAGATATGCACCTGTAAGTGAATCCTTGCATGCCATAATATCAGCTGCTGTTCCTGTCGCAACAACTTCTCCTCCATTACGTCCGGCACCCGGTCCTATATCAACAATATAATCTGCGGCACGCATAGTATCTTCATCGTGTTCAACCACAATAACTGAGTTACCAAGGTCACGCAAATGTATAAGTGTCCCAAGCAGCTTGTCGTTATCTCTCTGATGAAGTCCGATACTTGGCTCATCAAGTATATAAGCCACACCAACAAGTCCTGAACCTATCTGTGTCGCAAGTCTTATTCTCTGTGCCTCTCCTCCTGAAAGCGTACCTGTAGCTCTTGATAATGAAAGATAATCAAGTCCTACATCCATAAGAAACTGTATTCTTGCCTTAATCTCCTTAAGTATATCTGCACCGATAAACTTCTGTCTGTCTGTAAGCTCAAGCTCATCTAAGAACTTCTTTAACTTAACAATAGACATATCCGTTATCTGATATATATTCTTATCTGCTATCGTAACAGCAAGAGATGATGGCTTTAATCTCTGCCCGTGGCAGGACTTACAAGGTCTTATGCGCATAAATTCCTCATACTGCTGCTTTGCACTGTCTGAGTAAGTTTCCCTATATCTTTTCTCCATATTATGGATAAGGCCTTCAAATGCTATATCGTATTCTCCAACGCCTCTCTGGCCTTTGTAATGCACTTTAACACTCCTGCCATTAGTACCATTTATAATCATATCCTTAATATCATCTGGATAATCCTTAAATGGTGTTGATAAACTGAAGTTATATTCCTTTGCAAGTGCGCTCATAATAGCCCTTGAAAAGCTGCCCTCATCCTTTACAGACTGCCATCCCATACCAACTATAGCTCCCTCATCGATGCTTAATGAATCATCTGGTATAAGAAGCTCTGCATCAAAATTCATTGTATAACCAAGTCCGTAACAATCAGGACACGCACCAAATGGATTGTTGAACGAAAAGCTTCTTGGCTCTATCTCATCTATGCTTATGCCACAATCCGGACACGAAAAGCTCTGTGAAAAGTTAATCGGCTCACCATCTATAACATCAACTGTCATAAGTCCCTCTGCAAGCTTAAGTGCTGTTTCTATTGAGTCTGTAAGTCTTTTGTTAATTCCATCTTTAACTACAAGACGGTCAACAACAATTTCTATATTATGCTTCTTGTTCTTATCAAGATTTATCTCATCTGTAAGCTCATACATATTGCCATCAGCAATAACTCTTACATAACCACTCTTTTTAGCCTGTTCAAAAAGCTTCTTATGTTCACCTTTTCTTCCTCTTACAACTGGAGCTAATATCTGTATCTTTGTTCTTTCTGGAAGCTCCATAATAGTATCAACCATCTGGTCTACAGTCTGCTTGTTGATTACTTTGCCACACTTTGGACAATGTGGTGTACCTATTCTTGCATATAATAATCTGAAATAATCATATATCTCTGTAACAGTTCCAACTGTTGAACGTGGATTTCTGTTAGTTGACTTCTGGTCTATGGAAATAGCTGGTGAAAGTCCTTCTATACTCTCTACCGCCGGCTTTTCCATCTGTCCTAAGAATTGCCTTGCATATGAAGATAATGACTCCATATATCTTCTCTGGCCTTCTGCATATATAGTATCAAAGGCAAGACTTGACTTACCAGAACCTGACAGACCTGTAAGTACTACAAGACTGTCCCTTGGTATATCTACATCAATATTTTTAAGATTATGCTCATTTGCACCTCTTATTCTTATATAATTCCTGTAATCGCCTTTTTCCATATTCTATTTTCTCCGTTATTTCTTCTTTCTTAATCCTTAATCATCTCAGGTACATAAAGCTTTTTCTGTAATCAGCAACTGCTTTTTATAATTATGACACATACATCATATAATACTGTAATGATAATATCTGCCTGTCATTCCTGACTGCGTAATATTGCTTTTGAACTTATAGCCTCACCTTATATAATAGCTATTAATTCTATATGCCTGACTTCTTATCCTCATAAATATACTTATTAATCTCAATCATCTTATCACGAAGCATAGCCGCCTGTTCAAAGTCAAGCTCTGCTGCAGCCTTACGCATATTTTTCTCAATCTGCTTCTTAACCTTTTCAAGATCTTTAATACTCATAGATTCATAATCTACATCAAGCCTTCCATTTGAATTATCTGCTTCTGCTGCCTTAGATATACTTATAAGATCTCTTACTGCCTTCTTTATAGTCTGAGGGGTTATTCCGTGTGCCTCATTGTACTCCTGCTGTATCTTTCTACGTCTTTCCGTCTCAGATATAGCCTTTTCCATAGACTCTGTTATAGTATCTGCATACATAATAACGTGTCCCTCTGCATTTCTGGCAGCTCGTCCTATAGTCTGGATAAGTGAAGTCTCTGTTCTTAGGAAGCCCTCTTTATCAGCATCAAGAATAGCCACAAGACTTATCTCCGGAATATCAAGTCCCTCTCTAAGCAGATTAATACCAACAAGCACATCGAATCCATCAAGTCGCATATCCCTTATAATCTTCTGTCTCTCTAGTGTATCAATATCCGCATGAAGATACTTGACTCTTATTCCGACTTCCTTTAGATAATCTGTGAGATCCTCTGCCATTCGCTTGGTAAGTGTAGTTACAAGTATCTTGTTCTTTTTCTCAACTTCCTTATTAATCTCACTTATAAGATCATCTATCTGACCCTCTATTGGTCTGACTGTTATCTCTGGATCAAGAAGTCCTGTAGGTCTTATAATCTGCTCTGCCCTCATAAGCTCGTGTTCTTCCTCATACCTGCTAGGCGTAGCAGATACGAAAAGCATCTGTGATATCTTGCCCTCAAACTCCTGAAAATTAAGCGGTCTGTTATCCTTCGCTGAAGGAAGCCTGAAGCCATAGTCTACAAGTGTCGTCTTTCTTGCCTGATCACCAGCATACATTCCCCTTATCTGTGGAATAGTAATATGTGACTCATCGACAATAATCATAAAATCATCTGGAAAATAGTCCATAAGCGTATATGGTGGACACCCTGCCGGAAGCCCTGCTAAATGTCTTGAATAATTCTCAATACCTGAACAGAAGCCTGTTTCCTGCATCATCTCTATATCAAAGTTCGTTCGTTCTTCTATTCTCTGTGCCTCAAGAAGCTTATCCTCACTCTTAAAATACTCTATTCTCTCTGCAAGCTCTTTCTTTATATTCTCAATCGCCTTTTCCATCTTCTCTTTTTCAACAACATAATGTGAATTAGGAAATATAGCAACATGGTCAAGGTTACATTTAACCTCACCGGTAAGAGAATCAATCTCGCTTATCCTGTCTATCTCATCACCAAAAAACTCTACTCTCACAGCATCTCCACTGGAAGCTGACGTATATATCTCTACAACATCTCCCCTTACCCTGAATGTTCCTCGCTTAAAATCCTGGTCATTGCGCATATACTGTATATCTATAAGCTTTCTTATCATCTCATCTCTGTCTTTTTCCATACCTGGACGAAGTGAGATAACCATATTCTTATAATCAATAGGCGCACCAAGACCATATATACACGAAACTGACGCTACTATAATAACATCATCTCTCTCTGACAATGCCGCTGTTGCTGAATGTCTTAACTTATCTATCTCGTCATTAATCGAAGAATCCTTGGCTATATAAGTATCGCTCTGTGGCACATAAGCCTCTGGCTGATAATAATCATAATAAGAAACAAAATACTCTACTGCATTCTCAGGAAAGAACTCTTTCATCTCGCTATATAACTGTGCCGCCAATGTCTTATTATGACTGATAATAAGTGTTGGCTTCTGCACATGCTGTATTATGTTCGCCATAGTAAATGTCTTACCAGAGCCTGTAACACCGACAAGTGTCTCGAACTGATTACCCTCTTCAAATCCCTGCACAAGCTTCTCTATTGCACGGGGCTGATCTCCTGTCGGTTTATAAGGAGCGTGTAACTTGAATTCCATAACAATTCTCCCTTCGTTAATCTATAGTAAAATAGTCAACAACAATATTATTTAATAGTATTTACCTTATATATTGATTTTACTACAAATAAATGCCTTTGTCTATTAAAAATAGAACATTTGTTTTATTTTGTAATAAAAATTACCTGACTGCTGATACACAACAGATTTCAACAAACTGCCAATCTGCATATCAGCCATCAGGCTTACTGTAATTTATATATTTTCCATTTGCATATATTTAATTAATCTGCGCTTCCACATTCTTAATTGCCGCATCAAGCTGGGTATCAACATCTGCATCAGTACCATATTCCACTACCATATCCGGAGTAACACCTTTTCCGTGTATATCCTGTCCCTTTGGTGTGAAATACTTGGCAATCGTGAACTTTATTGCACTTCCATCTGTAAGTGGTTTAACTGTCTGCACAATTCCTTTACCATATGTCTGGGTCCCGATTATCGTTCCTTTGCCATAATCCTGTATAGCACCTGCAAATATCTCTGAGGCACTGGCACTATTGCCATTTACAAGGACTGCAAGTGGCAGATTGAACTCATCATTATCCTGACCTTTATACTCTTTTCTATTGCCCTGCTTATCCTCTGTATACACAATAAGTCCGTCAGGAAGCATATATTTAAGCATACCTACAACTGTATCAAGCAATCCACCTGGATTGTTTCTTATATCAATTACAAGTCCTTTCATCCCCTGTGACTGCAAATCTTCAACAGCCGCCTTGAACTGCTTTGTTGTTACCTCCTCAAACTGTGATATCGAAAGATAACCAATATTATTATCAAGAAGTGTATATGACACTGTCTTTGCTTCAACAGCATCTCTTACCACGGAAAATGTCAGTCGCTCAGTTCCACGAATGACCTCCAGCGTGACAGATGTACCCTTGTCGCCTTTAATAAGTGCAACGGCTGATGAAAGCTCCATATCTGTTATGTCCCTGCCATCAACATTTACGACCCTGTCTCCACTCCTGAGTCCAGCCTGATAACCTGCTCCGTTATCATATACATCTACAAGGAGAACACCACCTTCACCACTGAGCTGGCAGACTGCTCCTATGCCATAGAACTTGCCATTTGTTGACTCCTTTAAGGCTTTATATTCATCCGCTGTATAATACATAGTATACTTGTCACCATATGAACTAAGGTACGCCTTGTAAATGTTATCTTTGGCGGTTTCATCATCTACATCACCAAAATAAAAGGATTCAAGCACAGAATCAATTGCATTAAGCTTGCCTTCTACCTCACTTCCAATTCCGTCTGAATCTGTGACTGCATCAGATTGTATATATACATCTCCATTAACACCTATATGAATGTAGCCTTTAGCTATACACACTGCTGCCACACTTAATATTAGAAGTATAACAGCCATAAATGCTGATACAGCACCGATAATCATTCCACTTGCAAAGCCTTGTGATTTCTTCTTTCTTGGCGGCTGTGCATTTCTTCTTAAATCATTCATTCCATACAAATCACCAATATTTCCACGATTATCCGAAGCACTATTATTAATTCTGTTTCCGGCATTATTGTCATTATCTGCATTAACATTATTAATTACATTAATGTTATCACCAGCATTAAAATCATCACTATTGACATTATCATTTGAATAAATGTTGTTATTTTGATTGTCCATACCTATATGCCTCTGCATTTATTAATATTTATTTGCTTAAGTAGTTCCAAGGTGAAACATAACTTCCGTTATATCTTACATCAAAATGTAGATGAACTCCGTCAGAATCACCAGTTGTTCCCATAAGTGCTATCTTCTGTCCCTTAGTTACATGTGTTCCTGCACTGACAAGAAGCTTTGAAGCATGCAGATATCTTGTATACAATCCACCACCATGATTAATCATAATATAATTACCCGCTGATGAACTAAATGTCGCAATTACCACATCACCATCATACGCCGCATATATAGCATCACCCGCAACGCCTCTGTTAAGTGCACCGATATCAATTCCCTTATGCGGAGAGCTTCTGCCCTCTGTATCACCATAAGGTGAGGTTATCCTTGTTGACTCTGTAGGCCACTTGAACTTTCCACCATCATATTTTACAACATTGGCACTTCCACTATTCTCCTTGGCCTTAATCTCTGCCTCTATCTTGGCAATATATTCGTCCTGAGCCTTTATATCAGCTTCTATCTTAGCTTTATAATTCTCCTGCTGCTGCTTATTCTTCTGTAATGAAGCCATTTCACTCTTCTTGGTTGACTCAAGCAGTGAAAGTGAAGCTCTCTTATCTTCAAGCTCCTCCTGCTTGGTTACAAGTGTCTCCCTGTCCGTTTCTAACTGTGCTTTGGCGACAGTTATATAAGTAACAGTAGCATTATATTTTTCAAGCATTTCCCTGTCATACTGTGAGATTTTTGTAATATATTCCGCCTTATTAAGCATATCACCCATACTCTGGGAATTCATAAGCAATGCAAAATATGTTTCATCATTATGTTCATACATAAACTGAATTCTAAGCTTCATTGAACTATACTGTTCTTCTGCCTCTATCTCTGCCTGTGCAAGCTTTTCTTCTGTATCCGCTATCTCAGCCTCTATCTGCTCAACCTGCTCATTAACCTCATTAAGCTCGCCATCAACGCTGGACATCTGTGCATCAAGCTGGGCAATATAAGCTATCATATCATCGTTCTGTGCCTTTAAGTCTTCAATTATTTTCTCTGTCTGTTCATACTGGCTCTGCAAATCTTTTTTCTTGCTGTTAGCATCATTGAGATTCTGCTTATCATCTCCATATACATCATAATATGACACTGCAAAATATGGTATTACAAGCACAAGTACCATCAACAATGGAATAAGCCTTTTTGCTAATGCTCTCCTCATACAACTCCTCCATTCAGCCAAACCATTTATAAAATGCATACAAACAGCCGCTTAACAATAGCATAACAATCTATACTGTCGGATACCATTTTTATTTTTAAATAGGACTTCCACATATCATATACAATCACATAATATAATCTTCATATATAATACATAATCATATAATTCAATGCAGCAGTCCTATGTCTGGCTAATATTATCTGCTATACATTAGCGTGCTTTCTTACAGCAAAGAAGCTTCCTAATGCACCTATTCCGATACCAAGAAGAATTCCTACTGGAACCAGTATTCTGAATACATCATTAACCGGCATAAATGCAAGAATATTCTGAAGTATCGAGAACTTATTCATAACAAAATTAATAATATTCTCATATACAAATCTAAGAATAACTATTGGAATAATTGAACCAACAAGTCCAATTACAATACCTTCTACGAAGAATGGTGCATTAACAAATGCATCTGTAGCACCTATATACTTCATAATAGAAATCTCTTCTTTACGGACAGTAATACCTATTACAATTGTGTTAGTAATAAGGAATATAGATACTGCAAGAAGAATAACTATAATTGCTATTGTTATGTAACTAACAAGTCTTGCGGCACTGGCAAGTCCACTTGCTGTTGCCTCTGAACGGTTAACCTGTCTTATACCATCAAGATTTTCAAGGTATGTTACAAGTGTAGCCTGACTTGAAGCTTCATTAAGATATATCTCATATGATGAAGAATTAGCAAGAGGATTATCATCTTTGAAGCCCTCTGCAAGTTCTGGGTAATCTTTAAAATACTCAGCCTTGTAATTCTCCCACGCTTCATCAGCTGATGTATAATGAATTCTTGACACTTCATTACGCTGGCTTATCGTATCGCCAAGCTTCTTAATATCTGCGTCTGTAAGTCCTTCATCGAAAAATACTGTTACACATACTTCATTCTCAGCCTTATGAATCATATACTGAAAATTGGATACAAGTGCATAGAATACACCGAAAAGAAATATACACGCTGTAATTGTTGCTATAGACGCAAGAGAGAACAATCTATTACGATAGATGTTCTTTAATCCGTCTTTAATATGATAAAATAACGATCTAATCTTCATAGAAATAACCACCTTTTTCCAAATCACTGATAATCTTGCCTTCGCTCATAGTAATAGTTCTCTTCTTCATCTGCTGAACTATCTCCATATTATGAGTAACAACAAGTACTGTTGTTCCCTGCTTGTTAACCTGATCTAATATCTTCATAATCTCGTTAGAGTTAGCTGGGTCAAGGTTACCTGTAGGCTCATCGCACAATAATATAGCTGGCTTATTAACCAGTGCTCTGGCTATGGCAACTCTCTGCTGTTCACCACCTGATAACTCATTAGGAAATGACTTATACTTATCAAGAAGTCCTACCATTGAAAGCATAGCAAGAACCCTGCTCTTAATCTTCTTATTAGGAGCTTCGACAACTTTCTGTGCAAATGCAATATTATCGTATATATTACGATCTGGTAAAAGTCTGAAATCCTGGAATACAACACCAATATCTCTTCTAAGATATGGTAACTTCTTTCTTGTAAGTTTATTAAGGTACTTTTTATTAACGTATATCTTACCCGATGTTGGGTCAAGTTCCTTAAGAAGAAGCTTTATAAGAGTTGACTTACCTGAACCACTCTTACCTACTATAAATACGAATTCTCCTTTCTGAACGTGAAGATTAATTCCGTTCAAAGCAGGAACTCCAGATGTATACGTTTTGGTAACATCTTCCATTATAATCATTATTAATATTCCTCCAAATTAGTATGTATCTTTACTTTCCATATATTTCATATATTTAACTACCATAAGTGCAATCTTAAATGTTATTGCATCGTCAAACACTCTCAAATCAAGACCTGTAGTCTTCTGAAGTTTATCAAGTCTGTATACAAGAGTATTTCTGTGGATATATAACTGTCTTGATGTCTCTGATACATTAAGGCTGTTATCAAAGAACTTATTAATTGTTGACAATGTCTCCTCATCTAAATCATCAGGTGACTTTCCGTCAAATATCTCTCTTATGAACATCTGACAAAGCGGAAGTGGAAGCTGATATATTAAACGTCCAATACCAAGTCTGTTATATGCAACAACATTCTTGTCACTATAGAATATCTTCCCTACATCAAGAGCCATATTAGCTTCCTTGTAAGAACGTGATACTTCTCTTATATCATTAACAATAGTACCATAAGCAATATGGGCAGAACTCATAGCCTCTGTATTTAACATATCTATAATAACTTCTGCTGTCTTATCAAGGTCTTCGTAAGTTTCATTACTCTTAACCTCTCTGACAAGTATTATACTCTTCTCGTCAACTGCTGTAATAAAATCCCTTGTTCTTGAAGCAAATAAAGTTCTTATTGTCTCTAATGCATTAGTATCTTTCTCGTGCTTAGTCTCAATAATATACACAACTCTCTTTACGTCTGTATCAATATGAAGCTTCTCGGCTCTTGTATACATATCAACCCTTAGAAGATTATCAAGAAGAAGATTCTTTATAAAGTTATCCTTATCAAATCTTTCCTTATAAGCAACTAAAAGATTCTGTATCTGAAATGCTGCAAGCTTTCCTAACATAAATACATCATCAGTTGTTCCCTTAGCCAATATTATATACTCAAGATTGCCATCTTCAACAACCTTAAAGAACTGATATCCATTAACCACCTGACTATCTGCTGGTGAATCTATAAATACAAGTGCATCTGCTGTACATTCAGCAACATTATCAAATGTCTTAGCTACAACCTTGCCCTCTGCATCAATAACACATAAATCAACTCGTGATATTTCTTTTAATCCATCGACAGTTGTCTGTAAAATCTGATT
>OOCP01002847.1_pt1 | contig 13831 bp, 13 predicted proteins | sample 1671511 | NCBI WGS metagenome assembly OOCP01 (sample SAMN06348164, study PRJEB24527) | human gut metagenome | biome: human gut; feature: ankylosing spondylitis patient; material: feces | host: Homo sapiens | place: China | collected 2015-10 | reverse complement strand
TAAGATTGGGGAGAGCATTGGAAAACGTGATCATTCTACTGGCATTCATGGCATTGAAAAAATTGAAAAAGACTTAGACAAAGACCCTGAATTAAGCAAGGTTATTGATGTTATTACCAAAAAAATGGATTAATTTTTATTTTTTCCACATTTTTTCGATAGTTATCCACATTTTCCGTGGATAACCTGTGGATATCCTGTGTATTAGTATTTTTGCTGATTTTGGTGATGTTGATAAATCTATGATTATCCTCTGATTTTCATCAAGTTTTAAACATTTTATCAACCCTTATAACCCTTTATACTTAGCGGTTTTTTAAGGTTATCCCCAAATCCACAGCTACTACGACTATTACTACGACTTTTATTTATTTATTTAACAACAATCTGACACCGAAAGGAGTTATACACATTTATGAAAATCATATGTACAAAATCTGATTTAGTGCATGCTGTTTCTATTGTTTCCAAAGCAGTATCAAACAACACTACGCTTCCCATCTTAAAATGTATTTTAATTGAAGCTAGTACAGGAAATATTAAATTAACAGCGAATGATATGGAACTTGGAATTGAAACTACCATTGATGGACAGATTCATCAGCCTGGTAAAATTGCAATTGAAGCAAAACTTTTTTCTGAAATTATAAGACGTTTAAATGGAGAAAGTGTCACTATAGATGCCAATGGAAATGAAGTGGCACAGGCAAAAGGCACTTCCGGGGAGATCGTGATACCGGATGCAAAACTGTGGGAGCCATATCCGGGAACACCGTATCTGTATACGGCAGCAGTCACGTTCGGTGATGATTATTATGAGGAGCCGTTTGGCGTGCGTACGGTGCGCGTGGAGGGGACTTCGTTTCTGATCAATGGAAAACCGTTTTATTTCAAAGGGTTTGGAAAACATGAGGATTCGGCATTTCATGGACGGGGTATGGATGTCTGTCTGGATGTTAAAGATGTCAATTTGATTCACTGGCTGCATGCAAATTCTTTCCGTACCAGCCATTATCCATATGCGGAAGAAATGTACCGCCTGTGCGACCGTGAAGGAATCGTGATCATCGACGAGGTTCCGGCAGTCGGGATCGGTGCCGGAGCAGGAATCAATCCTTATGAGACATTTCCTATCCGTGAACACCATGAACAGGTCATTAAGGACATGATCGCGCGTGACAAAAACCATCCATGCGTTGTCATGTGGTCACTTGGAAATGAACCTGATACGGAGAATTTCCCGGAGTCAGCATACGAGTATTGGCATTCACTCTACGAGCTGGCACATGAGACAGACCCGTCTGACCGTCCAGTCACTTTAGTCTGCTGTCAGAACAATTATGAAAAAGACATTGTCACAAGAAGCATGGATGTCGTCTGCATTAACCGTTACTATGGATGGTACAACCTGTCCGGAGATCTTGATGCTGCCTGCTATGGACTGAACCTGGAACTGGATTTCTGGGAAAAACAGAATAAACCTGTCATGATTACCGAGTACGGTGCCGATGCTGTAGCCGGCATCCATGAGTGTGTGCCGGAAATGTTCTCGGAGGAATTTCAGGTGGAGTTTTACAAGAGACAGAATGCGCAGTTTGATAAGAGGAAGTTCTTTATCGGTGAACATGTCTGGAACTTTGCGGATTTTGCGACTGTGCAGGGATGCATGAGAGTCGATGGTAATAAAAAGGGACTGTTTACGAGAGAGCGCAGACCGAAAATGGCGGCGCATTACTTTAAAGAGAGATGGGGAGAGATACCTAATTTTGAGTATAAGGGTTAGGTGGTAAAGCACAAAGCGGGAGCCACAAACTAAAGGAGAAATCATGTCAAAAAATATTCGTGAAATCAACATCAACCAGATAAAAATCCACGACCCATTCTGGTCTGCCATGCAGCACCGCATGACAGACACCGTCATTCCGTTTCAGGAGAAAGTATTAAATGATGAAGTGCCAGGCGTGGAAAAAAGCCATGCCATTGAAAATTTTCGTATTGCCGCAGGTTTAAGCGAAGGAGAATTTTACGGTATGGTCTTTCAGGACAGTGACGTCGCAAAATGGTTAGAGGGTGTCGCCTATTCGCTTGCGGTAAAGCCGGACAATGAGTTGGAAGCGCGTGCGGATGAGATCATTGACATCATCGAAAAGGCACAGCAGCCGGATGGCTATCTTGATACCTTTTTTATTGTAAAAGAACCGGAACACCGCTGGCAGAATTTGCAGGAGTGCCATGAACTTTATTGTGCCGGACATATGATGGAGGCAGGAGTCGCCTACTATCAGACAACCGGAAAAGACAAACTGCTTCATGTGGTGGAGCGTCTTGCTGACCATATTATTTCCATGTTCGGGGAAGATAAAGAGCCGGGGATTCCGGGGCACCAGGAAGTTGAGATCGGACTGATGAAACTTTACCGTGCGACCGGAAAAGAGAAATATAAGGATATGGCACGGTATTTTTTGGAAGAGCGCGGAAAAAATCCAAATTACTTTTACGAGGAAAAGAAAAAAAGAGGCTGGCAGCACTGGGGGCAGTACAGCTTAGAGCCGTTAGATCAGAGATATACGCAGACACATGCCACGATCTATGAGCAGAAAGAGGCGGTTGGGCACAGTGTGCGTGCCGTTTATATGTACACGGCGATGGCAGACCTTGCCGGGGAAGATAAAGATCAGAGACTTTATGAGGCGTGTCAGACTCTGTGGGATAATATTGTAAAGAAAAGAATGTACATCACTGGCGGCATCGGTTCTACGGTTGAGGGCGAGGCATTTACGATTGACTATGATCTGCCAAACGATATGGCATATGCAGAGACCTGTGCTTCGATCGGAATGATATTTTTTGCGAAGAGAATGTTGGAGATCAGGCCGCTTGGAATTTATGCGGATATCATGGAGCGGGAATTTTACAATGGAACCATCAGTGGTATCCAGTTAGACGGAAAACAGTTTTTCTATGTCAATCCGCTTGAGACCAATCCGGGAACTTCCGGCACGATCTTCGGTTACAAACATGTGCTGCCGCCCCGTGCTGTCCTCCAAACCTGGTACGTCTTGTGACTTCACTTGGCACCTATGCGTGGAGCGAGAGTGATACGACACTCTATTCCCATCTTTTTTTGGGACAGACAGCAGATTTTGAAAAAGCGGTTGTCAAGGTAGACAGCAGTTACCCGTGGGAGGGAAAAGTAACCTATCAGGTAAAGGCGAAGATGAAAGACGCATTTGAACTGGCAATCCACATTCCGTCCCATATCCGCATGGATACACTTTGCGTGACAGTCAATGGAGAAAAGACAGATGCAGCATCCTGCATAAAAGACGGATATCTTTATCTGAAGCAAAACTGGGGAGAAAATGATGTGATTGAGCTTACATTTGATCTTCCGGTACGCAAAATTTATGCAAACACAAACGTGCGTGAAGATGAAGGCTGTGTCGCCCTGATGCGTGGTCCGGTTGTTTACTGTTTTGAGGGAGTTGACAATGGCGAATGTATTCAGGCGCTACGGATTCCAAGAGAGATCAAAGCGGAGACAGAACTTTGCAGGGAAGGTGTATTAGAAGGAAATGTATTGATCCATCTGCCGGGATACCGGATGGAGAGCAGTGATGCACTTTACTCCGAGGAACGCCCGAAGCGGACAGATGTGACGCTGACCGCAATTCCTTATTATGCGTGGGCGAACCGGGGAGAAAACCAGATGCGTGTCTGGATGCCGGAGGAGTGATCTTTCCGACTAGTTTTCTACACGAAATACCAGACATCCGTGTGCTGGCGGTGTGACAGAAATGGCACTGCCGGATACGGATGTTTTTTCTTTGCTCCAAAGTTCCGTCAGGCTGGCATCTTTGTGGGCACAGGGTTCATCGCCGACATGGAGCGTTTCGATGTCACAGTGGATCGTATGTGTCTCATCCGATAGGTTGAAGAAGGCGGCAAAGTGTTCTCCGGTAACTGCATTGTATGCGCACCAGATTGCTTTTTCATCGTCCAGACATACCTGATGCGGCTTGCAGTCCGGGGTTAACATGGACAGCACATCGCGGTTAGTAAGAAGGGCAAGTGTGGCGTCATCTAACTTTGTCAGTTCACAGCCAAGCATCAGAGGGGAACCGAAGAGACACCAGAGCGTTAACATGGTATGCTGTTCCTCCGGTGTAAAATTAGTGTACCATTCATGACCGAATCCTTTTCCAAGCCAGCCGAGCGGAAGCATATCGCAGTCCGGGTAACATCCTTTTGCCACATGGTTCTGCCAGAGCTCACAGCGGTGGAACATATCTTTTAACAGATCCCATTTATCCCAGAAATCATCGGTGATACGCCACATATTTGCATAAGTCTCATAGTGCCATGCGTGTTCGATCAGTGCAGGTCCCGGAGAAAGGGATAAAACGATCGGCCTGCCACAGCGTGCGATCGCCTTTGCGAGCATTTCTATCTCATGGCGTGCAGAATAAGGATTGGCCGGATAGATATTGGTATTGCAGATATCATCGCACTTGATGAAATCAACACCCCAGGAAGCATAAAGTTCCATCAGGGAATCATAGTAAGCCTGTCCTGCCTCCGTATCGCGGACACCGTACATATCCGGGTTCCATCCACAGATGGAGGAAGGATTTGCGACCATATCGGCAGTCACGTTGCTGCCCTTGATCATACAATGGTTATGCGCAGCAGTTCTTGGGATTCCGCGCATGATATGGATACCGAATTTTAAACCGAGACTGTGAATATAGTCAGCAAGGTGGGTAAAACCGGTTCCGTCCGCAGAAGATGGAAAACGTGCCGGATCCGGCTGCAGTCTTGAAAATTCATCCATGGCAACATCCGCAAACGGGATATACTGGAACTGATCGCGCATGGAACCGGCACCGATCGCGTACCATTCGATATCAACGACGATATATTCCCATCCAAACTCCTTTAAATGTGCAGCCATGTAGTCTGCATTTGCTTTCACGGCATCTTCTGTCACCGTGGTGTCATAGTAATCGTAGCTGTTCCAACCCATAGGCGGCAGCGGTGCAAAATTATTTTTGTTCATAAAAAACCTCCAGAATTGATTTCCTAAGCCGATTATACTATATAGAAATTACAATACAATACGCATTGCATTTCTTTTCACATTTTTTTATAATGAAAATAATGTTGGAACCGTTATTTGATTCTGACATTATTAAAATCAGAATGACAAAAGACATATCACGATAATAAGAAAAATAAGAGGAATAATCATGTCCGAAAAGAAAAAAGTAAAGATAAACGGTTTTGTTTTTACGGATGAAGCGGAAGCAGAGCAGGCGAAAAAGGAAGCACATGGGATTCATTATGTGGAAGAACGCGCAGATATGCATCATCCGGAAACGGTGCTTGAAATATATAATAAAATGGTGAAGCAGGAACTGTTTGAAACAGCGGTTGGATTTACATACTTAAACGAACTACAGGAATATCTGATTCAGAATCCGTCCATTAATAACAGTGATATTCTTCCGATTTCCGTGACACATCCGGTGTTAGAGGAGAGCCTCCGGAAAAAATTAAGGATTTCTGCAAAAAACAGGGCGAGCGAAAAGAAGGCGTCAAAAAAAACGGATGGATACCGCAAAAAATATGAGATCACGTTATTTATATCTGTGATACTGGCAGTCAGCGTGATCGGAATGTTTATCGTTGCATCGACGAGCGACAGTCCGACGATCATCAATTACGAAAATAAGCTGATTGATAAATATGCGGCGTGGGAGCAGGAACTTGATGAGAGGGAAGCCGCGTTAAAGGAACGTGAACAGACGGTGGAAGAACCATAGAAGACATCACATTTATTTCATAATTATCTGTTAGGATAACATACAGGTTTGTACTCTGGCACAAATTTGAGATGTGCAAAAAGCAGCGCAGAAATGAGGAACAAAGATGGAAAAGATTAAAATATTAGTTGTGGATGATGAAAGCAGAATGAGAAAATTAGTCCGTGATTTTCTGGTCAGGGAAGATTATGAGGTGTTAGAAGCGGGAGATGGAGAAACAGCACTCGATATTTTTTATCAGGAAAAAAATATTGCATTGATCATTTTAGATGTCATGATGCCAAAGATGAATGGATGGGAGGTCTGCAGGGAAATCAGGGAGACTTCGAAAGTGCCAATCATCATGCTGACGGCGAAGGGCGATGAGGAGGACGAGCTGACAGGGTTCGAACTTGGAGTTGATGAGTATATCTCAAAACCGTTTTCTCCGAAGATCTTAGTTGCGCGTGTCGGTGCAATTTTAAGAAGAAGCGGAAAGGCACCGGAGGAGGGAAAACTTCTTTCCATCGGCGGCATCGTGATCGATCAGACTGCACATACAGTGACGGTGGATGGCAGACAGATCGAATTAAGCTTCAAGGAATTTGAACTGCTTACCTATTTTATGGAAAACGAAGGCATTGCACTTTCCAGGGAAAAGATTCTTAATCATGTCTGGAACTATGATTATTTCGGGGACGCCAGAACAATCGATACACATGTCAAAAAACTGCGTGCCAAGATCGGTGAAAAAGGAGATTACATCAAAACCATCTGGGGCATGGGTTACAAATTTGAAGCAGAAGAAAATGGCAGTGATAAGTAATGATGAAAAGCAGGAAAAAAGAATTTAAAAGAAAATATTTTGGTTCACTGACACACCAGTTGATCCTGATCAGTATCTGTCTGGTTACGGGAACACTTCTTTTGTGCTGGTTTATCAACACGGTTTTTTTAGAACCGTACTATGTGATCAATAAACAAAATACGCTGCTTTCCGGATTTGAGACGATCGATGAAGCGAGTGAGGCAGGGACACTTGATGACAGTTCTTTTGATGTGACATTTGACAATCTCTGTGCAAATGGGAATATCACCGTCATGATCATAAGCTCCGACCGGACGATCGTGCGGTCTTCCGTCAATGATACGCAGAAAATGATGCTGGAATTTATGAATATCATTTTTGGCGAAAAACAAAATGAAGTGACGGTGATGATGCAGTCGGATAATTATATTATTCAAAAACAGACGGATACCAGGTTAGATTCAGAGTTTCTGGTCCTTTACGGAACACTTTCAAACGGCAATCTGATCCTGATGCGTACCGCACTTGAGAGTATCAGGGAAAGCGTCAATCTGTCCAATACATTTCTGGCATGTGTGGGTGTTGTCGCTGCAATCATCAGTGCAGTCGTGATCGTGTTTGTCTCAAGAGGCATTACAACACCGCTTCTGCGTCTGACCGATATCTCAAAACGCATGACGGAGCTTGATTTTGAGGCAAAATACCAGCCGGGGCGCAGATACCACAACGAGGTAGATGAGTTAGGCGAATATATGAATGTCATGTCGACCACGTTAGAGCATACGATCTCCGAACTGAAAAGCGCAAATAACCAGCTGCAGATCGATATTGACAAAAAGACGCAGATCGATGAGATGCGCAAAGAGTTTTTATCCAATGTATCGCACGAGTTAAAAACACCGCTTGCACTGATCCAGGGCTATGCGGAGGGATTGAAAGAATGTATCAATGATGATGCGGAGAGCAGGGACTTTTACTGCGAAGTCATCATGGACGAAGCGGACAAGATGAATAAAATGGTCAAAAAACTGCTCACTTTAAACCAGCTCGAATTTGGCAATGAGGTCATCACCATGGAGCGGTTTGACCTGACAGAACTGATCCGGGGGGTGATCAATTCGTCTGCGATCCTTTTGAATCAGAATGAGATCACATTGGACTTTACACAGCAGGAACCGTTATATGCGTGGGCGGATGAATTTAAGGTGGAAGAGGTAGTGACCAACTATCTGAGCAATGCGATCCATCACGCAGAGGGAGAAAAGCGGATCGATATCAGCTGTGTACAGAAAGGGGACAAAGTCCGCGTCAGTGTTTTTAACACGGGAAATCCGATACCGGAAGAAGATGTGGACAATATCTGGATCAAATTTTACAAAGTGGATAAAGCGAGAACCAGAGAATACGGTGGCAGCGGCATCGGTCTGTCAATCGTCCGGGCAATCATGGATTCGTTCCATCAGAAGTGCGGCGTGATCAATCATGAGGACGGAGTGGAATTCTGGTTTGAACTAGAAACAAATAATGGAAATTTTTTTAGTTGATAAATCATACCAAAAATGCTAACATATGGGTATAGTTCGTGACAATAGAATGTTCGCAGAGTGCGCATTCTGTTGTTCATGATAATAGAATATTCGCAGAGCGTGAGTTCTATTATTTACAGATATTTTGAGAGGAATGCCATGAAAAGAACGGGAATGAGATTAACGGCAGTGGCAGCAGTGACAGCGTTGCTGCTCGGTGGATGTGGAGAACAGCCATACAGTTTAACAGAAGATGAGGAAGGCATGATTGTGGATTACTCGGCACACGCTGTGGCAAAATTTAATACGAGCCAGCCTGACGGTCTTGCAAATGTGAGCCGCAATGAGCAGGAAACAGAGGCAGTGGATGAGTCACAGACGACGGAGACGGAGAATAAAATCACACTGGATGCATCCGGCAATGCAGCTGCAGGAGACCAGAGCACAGAGAATAAAACAGCAGAGCCGTCGACACTGGATGAACTGTTTGGAGGAGAAAATCTGTCGGTCACATATACCGGAGCAGAAATTGCAGCAAATTATATGGAGGGCGGTTATTATTCGCTGGATGCAGAGCAGGGCAAGACATTTGTGATTGTCGGTATTGATATTACAAATTCCGGAGCGGATGAAATAGCGATAGATAACTTTGCAAAGACACCGAAGTTCTCTGTTATGGTCAATGGTCAGGAAAAAGCAGAGGAAGAAAATACAATACTTCCATCTGATTTTGCACTGTATCAGGAAACAGTCCCGGCTGGAGTAACAGAAAATACTATCTTATTGTTTCAGGTGCCGGACAGTGTGACCAGTGTGGACAGTCTGGATCTGTTTGTAAATATCAGCGGTACAAATTATCAAATTACTTTGTAATGATATTAGTAATGTGCTATAATAAATGCAGTATTTATGCAATGGAAAAAGAGACGAATTGCGTAGCAGATGATACGCGGGAGGAGAGACAGGAATGGATACAAATATACTTTTAGAGTCAGGAACAAATGAACTGGAGGTCCTGGAATTTACATTAGGAAATAATCATTATGGAATCAATGTTGCAAAGATCAGAGAGATATTGACGTATCAGCCGGTTACACCAGTACCAAATTCTCATCCAAGTGTGGAAGGTATTTTTATGCCGCGTGATACGATGATTACTGTTGTTAATCTGAAAAGATGCCTGGGAATGCCGGAGGACGGAGAAAACAAAGGACTTTTTATCATCACGAACTTTAACAAATTAAATATTGCGTTTCATGTAGATGCCGTGATTGGTATCCATCGTGTATCATGGGAATCCATCATCAAACCGGATTCAACGATCAATACGGAGAATAACAGTGCATCCACAGGTGTCATTAAGATGGATGACAAGCTGATCATCATCCTTGATTTTGAGAAGATTGTATCCGATATCAGCCCGGAGACAGGACTTAAGGTATCAGATGTTGATAATATGGTAAGCCGTGAACGTTGTGACTCTCCGATCGCTGAGGATTCACAGCATCTTAGCCGCCTGATCACAGATTGTCTGAAGAAGGCAGGATACACCAATCTGATTGTGACAATGAACGGTCAGGAAGCATGGGACAAACTTACTGAATTTGAAAAAGCAGGCAATGTGCGTGACAAGGTTCACTGTATTATCACGGATATCGAGATGCCGATGATGGATGGACACAGACTGACCAAACTGGTTAAGACAAATGATAATATGAAGAAGATACCGCTCATTATTTTCTCATCTTTGGTCAATGAGGAAATGAGAATTAAAGGCAAACAGTTAGGGGCAGATGCTCAGTTGACAAAACCTGAAATCGGCAATCTTGTAGAGGCTATTGACAATTTAATTGATAAAAGCATTGATTAGGTTGAAGCGAAGAGGGGGATGTGATGTATTGTCACATCCCCAAATTAAGTTATAGGCTTGACGGAGGTATCGGATGAGCGGGACAGAAGATTATCTGGATGGACTGTTAAATTCCATATCTGAAAAAGATTTGGATACAAAGAAAAAAACCGGGAGTGAAACGATGCAGACAGAGGAAGATATTATGAATGATATGGAAAATGATTTACTTTCCAAAGAAGCGGAAGATAATTTTTTAGAACAGTTTGAAAAAGAATTGCAAAATGAGAAGTCGTCACCGGAAGAGGAAAAAACGGATGATTTCTTTAACAGTTTAGATCAGATTGTGGATGGAGCAGATCATAATAATAATGATGATGATTTCCTGATGGATACGCTTGGAGATATCCCGGGTATCGATGATGTGACAAAAACAGAAGATTTGTCACAGGCACAGACGATGGAAAAAGAGCCGGATGAACAGTCTGAAGATACAGCAGAACCGGCACAGGCGTCAGATGATGCCGGAAGTGATACTTTTGGTATGGATGATGCAGGCAGCACAGGACTGGATGATTTTGGAGACCTTGGCGGGGCTGATATGTTTGGAGACAGTGAGGCAGAAGAAACCGAAATTACTCCGGATGGCATAGAAGAAACTCCGAAAAAAGAAGGTTTTCTAAAAAAATTATCACGCATTCTTTTTGGGGAAGATGATGAGGATGAAAAAGGTGATTCTGTCTCATCTCAAAAAGAACCGCTAACAGGAGAAAATGCGGGTGACATTGATTTGTCAGATCCAAATATGCAGATATTGCAGGAACTGGGAGATATTCCGGATATATCGGATGCACCGAAGGAAGAAGAAAAGCCGGATCCGAAAGAAGAGAAAAAGAAGAAAAAAGAGAAAAAGAAAAAAGAAAAGAAGCCAAAGAAAGAAAAGAAACCAAAGCCAAAGAAAGAAAAGAAGCCAAAGCCGCCAAAGGAACCGGATCTGACTCCTCCATTGCCGAAGGTGCCGGTAATTCTGATCTTTGTAATGGTATTCTCATTCCTTATTCTTGTGGTGTTAGCAACAAATCTGGTCGGCTATTCAAGCAGCTTTTCAAATGCAGAAGACGCATATGCAAAGGGTGATTATGAGCAGGCATTTCAGGATGTGGCAGGTCTTGAAGTGAAAGAGAAAGATCAGGATACCTACAGAAAATACCGTATTCTGGCATATACAGCAGGTCAGTACAGAGCATATCAGAATCTGGTGAACCAGAAAATTTATGATATGGCACTGGATTCACTGATCAGCACGATCGGAAGATGTGAAGAATACAGCAGTGATGCCAAAGAACTTGGATGTGAAGGAGAGATTTCAGACATACAGGCAAAGGCAGAGGAAGCATTAGAAGCATTTAAGATTGATACGGAAAAAGCGCTTGAAGTATATGACATGAAGGATCGGACTGCATATTCAAAAGAGATTTATCAGATACTGGATGATGCAGGACTTAGTGAGGAATAAAAATGATAGCGATCATTGACTATGATGCAGGCAATTTAAAAAGCGTACAAAAGGCACTTGACTTTTTACATCAGGAATGCGTGATAACGAGGGATTTTCATGAAATCCGTCAGGCAGACAAGGTAATCTTACCGGGGGTTGGTTCTTTCGGTGAGGCGATGGCCCAGTTAAAAAAATATGAACTGGATAAAGTGATACAGGAAGTGGCGGAGGAGAAAAAGCCATTTCTTGGCATCTGCCTTGGTCTGCAGCTTTTATTTGAGGGCAGTGAGGAAAGCAGCGGAGTGGAAGGTCTGCATTTGTTAGATGGGCAGATTCTGCGTATACCAGATACAGAGGGATTAAAAATACCGCATATCGGATGGAATTCACTGGATCTATGGAATAATGGAAGGCTCTTTGCAGGATTGCCGGAGCATCCATATGTTTATTTTGTTCATTCTTATTATCTGAAAGCAAAAGATGACAGAATTTTGAAAGCAACTACGGAATATTGCACACATATTCATGCTTCCGTGGAACAGGACAATATCTTTGCATGTCAGTTCCACCCGGAAAAGAGCAGTACAGTCGGACTTAAGATACTAGAAAATTTTGCCGGGATTTAAGACAGGAGGATAAAAATGTTTACAAAACGAATTATTCCGTGTCTGGATGTGAATAACGGACGTGTGGTAAAGGGTGTTAATTTCGTAAATTTAAGGGATGCAGGAGATCCGGTTGAGATCGCAGCGGCTTATGATAAGGCGGGGGCAGATGAACTGGTATTTCTCGATATCACAGCAACCTCAGATGCCAGAGAGACGGTCGTGGATATGGTGCGCAAAGTGGCAGAAAAAGTGTTTATTCCATTTACTGTAGGCGGCGGTATCCGTACTGTGGATGATTTCAAGGCATTACTCCGTGAGGGTGCGGACAAGATATCGATTAATTCTTCTGCAATCAACCGTCCGGAACTCATCAGTGAGGCGGCAGATAAGTTTGGCAGCCAGTGTGTGGTGGTAGCGATCGATGCAAGAAAGCGTGCAGACGGTTCAGGCTGGAATATTTACAAGAACGGTGGACGTATTGATGTCGGAATGGATGCTGTGGAATGGTCAATGAAAGCGGACCGGCTTGGCGCAGGAGAAATTCTTCTGACCAGTATGGATTGTGATGGAACCAAGGCAGGTTATGATCTTGAACTGACCCGTATGATCGCAGAAAATGTTTCTATTCCGGTGATCGCTTCCGGTGGAGCGGGGACGAAAGAGCATTTTTACGATGCGCTGACGGAGGGAAAAGCGGATGCAGCGCTTGCTGCTTCTTTATTCCATTACAAAGAACTTGAGATCTGTGATCTGAAAGATTATCTGGCAGAACGCGGTGTCTCTGTCAGAAGATAATAAGAGGGTAAATATCATGGCAATGATTACGAATGACTGGCTCCCGGCAATTCAGGGAGAGTTTAAAAAGCCATATTACAGGGAACTATTTCAATTTGTAAAAGAAGAATACAGCAGGGCGGTCATTTATCCGCCGGCAGATGATATCTTCAATGCGATGCATTTTACACCACTTAGTGAGGTAAAAGTACTGATCTTAGGACAGGATCCGTATCACAATGAGAATCAGGCACATGGTCTGAGCTTTTCCGTACTGCCATCACAGAAGGAGATCCCGCCATCTCTGCAGAATATTTACAAAGAGCTTCAGGATGATCTGGGATGCTATATTCCGAACAACGGATATTTAAAAAAATGGGCGGATCAGGGCGTACTGCTTTTAAACACGGTGCTGACTGTCCGTGCACATCAGGCGAATTCCCATCAGGGAAGAGGCTGGGAGCAGTTTACGGATGCAATCATACAGGCAGTCAATGCACAGGACCGGCCAATCGTATATATGTTGTGGGGAAGACCGGCACAGAGCAAGATACCGATGCTGACAAATCCGAAGCATCTGATTTTAAAAGCGCCACATCCAAGCCCACTTTCTGCATACAGAGGTTTTTTTGGATGCAGACATTTCAGTCAGGCAAATGATTTCTTAAAAGCAAATGGGATCGAGCCGATCGACTGGCAGATCGAAAACCTGTAAGTTCCCATAAATGAGGAGTGCCCAGACACCTTTCGGCGCCCGGGCTATTATGAAAAAAATTTATCAAGTATATTATAACAAGTTGTCTAAGTATTTTTTAACTGTATTTAGTATATCAATCATATATGAACAAAGTATGAATAATAAATTAACAAATTTTTAGTAATTTAAAACAAAAAAACAGAAAAAAATACAAAAAAATTGGTTAGGTTATCCATACATTTGAGAAGAAGGTTATAGTTGTGTAAA
>OOCP01002844.1_pt1 | contig 13837 bp, 9 predicted proteins | sample 1671511 | NCBI WGS metagenome assembly OOCP01 (sample SAMN06348164, study PRJEB24527) | human gut metagenome | biome: human gut; feature: ankylosing spondylitis patient; material: feces | host: Homo sapiens | place: China | collected 2015-10 | reverse complement strand
TTTTTTTTCAAGCAGAAGACGGCATACGAGGTAAGCTAGTGACTGGAGTTCAGACGTGTGCTCTTCCGATCTAAGTTGAATTGTGGGTGAATATCTTCAGGCGTTTGTGCGGATGATAAGAAAGAAAGATAAATTTTTATTGCTTTTATAAAACAACTATTATAATATAGAAACGATAAAAAAATGAGGTGACAAAAGATTGCTAAAGGACAATGAAAAGAATTTCAGTCGTCTCCATATGATCATTGATGCAATTGTACTGGTACTGTCATATTTTCTGGCATGGCTGATCCGTTTTGTTGGTCCTATGGCAGCAACAGCAGTCAGAACCAGAAGCTTTCAGCAGTATATGCTGATGCTGGTTTTTATTGTACCGGTTTATCTGTTGTTGTATCAGGCTTTCACATTGTATACTCCCATGCGGATGCAGGGGCGTCGGCTTGTATTGGCTAATATTGTAAAGGCCAACTCGCTTGGGCTCCTTATTCTGATGTTTACATTTTACATGATAGATGAGAGCGATTTTTCCCGTTCTACTTATATTATGTTTTATGTAATTAATATTGTGCTTCAGTGGTGTGCCCGAATGTTGATTTTCGCTCTTCTGAGAAATATGAGAGAGAAGGGACTGAATCAGAAACAGATGATCTGTGTGGGATACAGCCGCGCAGCAGAGGAATACATTGACAGAGTTCTTGCCAATCCTCAGTGGGGATATGTGATCCGCGGAATACTGGATGACAATGTTCCGGCAGGAACAGAGTACAAGGGAATCAAAGTTCTTGGAAGGATTGCCAATCTGAATATAATACTTCCGGAGAACCGGCTGGATGAAATAGCGATCACTCTGGGCTTAAGTGAATATTACCGCCTGGAAGAGATTGTAGCACTGTGTGAAAAATCCGGAGTACACACCAAGTTTATCCCGGATTATAATAAGATCATTCCGACAAAACCATACACAGAAGATATACTGGGACTTCCGGTTATCAATATCCGTTATGTACCGTTGAACAATACATTCAATGCACTGGTCAAGCGGGCGATGGACATTGCAGGATCTATTGTTGGAATCATAGTAACCTCACCGCTGATGCTGTTAATGTGTGCTATCATTAAGCTGACATCACCGGGACCACTGATCTATAAACAGGAGAGGGTTGGACTTCATAACCAGACTTTTCGGATGTATAAGTTCCGTTCCATGGAAGTACAGCCGGAATCGGAAGAGAAGAAGGCATGGACAGTAAAGAATGACCCAAGAGTAACACCCATCGGAAAGTTTATGCGTCACACCAGTATTGATGAACTGCCACAGCTTTTCAACATACTGAAGGGTAACATGAGCCTTGTGGGACCACGACCGGAGCGGCCGTTTTTTGTAGAGAAATTCAGAGAAGAAATCCCGAGATATATGGTGAAACATCAGGTTCGCCCGGGACTTACCGGCTGGGCTCAGGTGAATGGTTACCGCGGAGACACATCCATAAGAAAAAGAATCGAATATGACCTTTATTACATTGAAAACTGGAGCATAGGGCTGGATATCAAGATTATATTCCTTACATTTTTCAAGGGATTTATAAACAAAAATGCATATTAAGATAAGGGGAAAAAGGCATGGCTAAACCAGGAAAAAAGAAAAAAGTACTGTTTGTGCTTGAGATCATTGTACTGCTGCTGTTTATTGGCGGGCTGTATGTGTATGGACAGATTTCTTCCAGGCTGGATAAGATTGAGCAGCCGGAACTGAAAAAGGAAAAAATAGTCGTAAACCAGGAAGCACCAAAGATGACAGGATACAAGACCTATGTGCTGTTTGGTATTGATACCAGAGGGGAAGGCTCCCAGTATTCTGCACAGAACAGTGATACCATGATCATTGTGAGTGTAAACAACGATACAAAAGAAGTGCGTATGGTTTCCGTATACAGAGATACACTTCTCAATGTTGGAGATGATACCTATACGAAGGCAAATGCAGCCTATGCGCTGGGTGGTCCGGAACAGGCGATCACTATGTTAAATACAAACCTGGATCTGGATATTTCCGATTATGCGACGGCCGATTTTTCTGCACTTGTAGAAGTGGTAGATGATCTTGGCGGTCTTGATATTCCGTTATCTTATGCGGAAATTGAACATATGAATAACTATTGCGTGGAAACATCCAAGCTGACAGGAAAAGACTACACTCCGCTCGAGAAACCGGAGCCAAAGCCGGAAGATCAGGAAGCAATTGTAGGAACTTATCATCTGAACGGCGTACAGGCGACATCCTATTGCCGTATCCGTTATACTGCAAGTCTGGATATGGGACGTACAGAGCGTCAGAGACGAGTACTTGGAATGCTCTTTGATAAGGCGAAGATAGCAGGTCTTTCTTCTATCTTTAAGATTATGGATGATGTATTCCCGATGGTTACAACATCTCTTTCAAAACAGGATATTCTGGGACTTATTCCGACTCTGATCGGATATAAATTTACAGACAGTACGGGATTCCCGCAGAAGTTTAAATTCTCTAATATCAAGGGAAGTATTATTGTTCCTACTGATCTTGAGAACAATGTAGTTGAACTTCACAAGTTCCTGTATGATGATCAGGATTATACTCCGTCTTCTGAGGTAGTGGCCCGCAGTAATAAGATACTTGAGATCGTCGGCGGAGAAAGTAAGCTGGATGATGCAGCCAAGACTACGACACAGGACACTGATACCACAAATGCAAATGACACTTTTGTATGGTCCGGCGATAATACCTCCGGCAGTACGGATAACAGCGGCGATTATGACAGTGATTATGATAACGGCGGTTATGATGGCGGTTATGATAATGGCGGCGATGACACCGGCAGTGACACTGGTGGTGGAGACTACGACGGCGGCGATGACACCGGTGGAGATGAGACCGGCGGCGATGACACCGGTGGAGATGAGACAGGCGGCGACGATGGATTCAGCGATGATTCAGCAGCAGATTCCGGAGCAAGTTCTGAAGAACAGTAACAGGGAACTGCTATAAAAATATAAATAATAGAAAAGAGGACCATCTGTTGGAAAGGATGGTCCTCTTTTCAGATAAGGAGTGTTGAGGATGACGCATAAGGAAAAATATAATGACACTGTGACAGTTGATGTAATCATTCCTGCCTATCGTCCCGGCAGAGAATTTGGAGAACTGCTGCACAGTCTGGAAGAACAGGAATACCGTCCCCGCAGGATTCTGGTTATGAATACGGGAGAGCAGTACTGGAACAGAGAATGGGAGAAATGTCCGATCCTTGAGGTTCATCACCTGGAACAGAAGGATTTTGATCATGGCGGAACCAGAAGAAGGGCAGCAGAACTTTCGAATGCAGATATTATGATCTTTATGACACAGGATGCTCTCCCTGCTGACAGAAAAGTAATTGGAAATCTTGTCTGTGCTGTCAGTGAAAATCCGGGTGCAGGAGCAGCCTATGCAAGACAATTGCCTAAGGCAGACTGTCGCTTTCTGGAACGTTATACCCGTTCTTTTAATTATCCGGAGCAGTCCTCGGTAAAGTCGCTGGCTGATATTGATAAGTACGGGATCAAGACCTATTTCTGTTCTAATGTGTGTGCGGCCTATGATAAAGGGATTTATCTGAAAACAGGCGGTTTTACAGAGCGGGCGATTTTCAATGAAGATATGATCTGTGCCGGAACAATGATTCAGAAAGGCTATTCAGTTGTCTATGCGGCAGATGCGAGAGTATATCATTCCCATAATTATTCCGGAAGACAGCAGTTCCACAGAAACTTCGATCTGGGAGTATCCCAGGCAGAGCATCCGGAGATTTTTGAAGGAGTACCTTCTGAGGGAGAGGGAATCCGTCTGGTAAAAAGAAGCCTGGGCTATCTGATAAGAACGGGACACTTCTGGCTGATTCCTCAGCTGATCTGGCAGAGCGGAATGAAATATGCAGGATATTTCCTGGGGAAAAGATACAGAAAACTTCCCCGGAAAGTTGTTCTTGCATGTACCATGAGTCCATATTACTGGAACAGAAAATAAAGGTAAGCGGATAACCTTAAGACACGCCAATTTACGATAATTGTCACATTTTGAACACAATTAATTGATATACTGATTCCAGAGTTCAGGAGAAGAATTGCTGTAACTGTGCAGAAATAAAACAGTTACAGATCATTGTTTATTTCGGGGAGTGCTCCGATAAACAGTAATACAGGAACAGAAGGGAGCAGATTACATGAATGATGAAAGAAACCTGGGTGAAAAAACAGATGATTCCGGTCAGCAGCCCAGATATGAACATTATCAGTTCCATGAAGAACAGGGAACTGTTTTGAAACCATCCGGTCCCTCTGGACACAGAAGAAATCAGAATTCTTTTCAGAAAAAAGCAGGGACGACAATCGCACTGGCTGTGATCTTTGGCCTGGTGGCGGCAGTTGTATTTCAGGCGGCGAATTTTGCAGCAGACAGATTCCTGAATACAGGTAAGTCTTCGGTGCAGATTAAAACTACAGACAGTGTGGATCTTCAGGAAACGGCATCAGATGACAGCACTGCCGATAAGGTGCTGTCTGACTCTGAGAATGGAACAGTAGCAGCAGTGGCTCAGGCTTCCATGCCTTCTGTAGTTGCGATCACTACTGTCAGTGTTCAGGAAATACCAAGCTTTTTCGGATATAGTTCCCGCCAATATAAGAGTGCGTCAACAGGTTCAGGGATTATCGTTGGAGATAATGATGATGAGCTTCTGATCGCAACGAATAATCACGTGGTGGATGGAGCTACAACTCTGAGTGTCTGCTTTATCGGGGATGATGTGGCAAATGCAGAGACAGAGACTGTGAATGCGGGAGATAATGGAGATCTGAATGTAGAGGATGCAGTCAGTGCCAAGATTAAGGGTACAGATGCTGATAATGATCTGGCAGTAGTTGCGGTGAAGAAATCGGATATCCCTGAGGACACTTTAAATCAGATCAAGATTGCTCAGATAGGAAGTTCGGATGATCTGGCAGTAGGGCAGCAGGTAGTTGCGATCGGTAATGCGCTTGGATATGGTCAGTCTGTAACATCAGGCTGGATAAGTGCATTGAACCGGACGATTTCTACAGATGATGGAACGAACAGTACAGGACTGATCCAGACGGATGCGGCAATCAATCCGGGTAACAGTGGTGGTGCACTTTTGAATATGAAAGGCGAGCTGATCGGCATCAATTCTGCAAAATACGCAGACAGTGCTGTAGAAGGTATGGGATATGCCATTCCTATTTCCAAGGCAAAGCCTATTCTGGAAGAACTGATGAATCGTGAGACCAGGGAGAAAGTAGACAGCAGCAAAAAAGGATATCTGGGAGTAAGTCTTGCCAGTCTGACCACAGAGGCAATTGAGATGTATAATATGCCCACAGGCGCTTTTGTAAGAAATGTGGAGAATGATTCCCCGGCACAGGAGGCAGGTATCTGTAAAGGCGACATCATCGTAAAATTCGATGGACAGAAAGTCAGTGATGGTGATGATCTGCTGGATAAACTGCAGTATTATAAATCGGGAGAGAAGATTGAGGCAGTTATTGCAAGAGCCACTAATGGGGAATATGAAGAAAATACTATAGAGCTGACTCTCGGCACCAGACCGGACAATGAATAAAACAAAAGACATCGCCCATGCGGCGGTGTCTTTTATATATTATCAGTGAACAGTAACCCGGGCAAGATTCTTTTTTGTGTTTATAAAACTTTCATTTTGTTATAAGGGAATTGTATGATATAATTCAGTTAAATAAGCGTAATGATCCAGCGGCCTGCTATCCTGCAAGAGCACTGTACTGTTACGAATAAGAGGATATAGAAAGGAGTCATTATGAGCGAGAACTATAATGATGATGAAATAATAGACAGCAGCGAAGATACAGAGAAAAAGAGAAACAAATCCGAAAAATTCTGTTTTCTCTGCCGCAGACCTGAGAGCAAGGCCGGTCCGATGATCGAACTTCCCAATAACATACATGTCTGCACAGATTGTATGCAGAAGAGCTTTAATTCTATGAATCAGCAGTTTAATGAGGGTAAGCTCAATTATTCTGACCTGTTGAATATGCCGAATGTGAGTATGATCGATCTGGGCAGCTTCCAGAATCCGGTGCAGCAGCCAAAGAAAGAAAAAAAGAAAAAGAAACAGGAAAAACCGGTTCTGGATCTGAAAAATATTCCTGCTCCCCATAAGATCAAAGAAACCCTTGACCAGTATGTGATCGGTCAGGAGAAAGCCAAGAAAGTAATGTCTGTAGCGGTTTACAATCACTATAAACGTGTGGCAACAGATACAATGGATGAGATTGAAATTGAGAAATCTAATATGCTGATGATCGGACCAACCGGATGCGGTAAAACCTATCTGGTTAAAACCCTGGCGAAACTTCTGGATGTGCCGCTTGCAATTGCAGATGCCACTTCTCTTACAGAAGCCGGTTATATTGGCGATGATATAGAGAGCGTTGTTTCCAAACTTCTGGCGGCGGCAGATAATGATGTGGAGCGTGCCGAGCATGGTATTATTTTCATTGATGAGATTGATAAGATTGCCAAGAAGAAGAACACCAACCAGAGAGATGTCAGTGGTGAGGCAGTGCAGCAGGGAATGCTGAAGCTTCTTGAGGGAAGTGAGGTGGAAGTTCCTGTAGGTGCAAACAGCAAAAACGCAATGGTACCGCTTGTAACTGTTAATACACGTAATATTCTGTTTATCTGTGGCGGTGCTTTTCCTGATCTGGAGAATATCATTAAAGAAAGGCTGAACAAGCAGGCATCTATCGGTTTTTATGCAGACCTGAAGGATAAATATGATAATGATCCTCATCTGCTTCAGAAAGTAACAGTGGAGGATATCCGCAGTTTTGGAATGATTCCGGAATTTATCGGACGACTTCCGATCATCTTTACTCTGGACGGATTGAATGAGGATATGCTTGTGAAGATCCTGCAGGAGCCGAAGAATGCGATTCTTAAACAGTATCAGAAACTTCTTGCACTGGATGAAGTGAAACTGGAATTTGAAGACGGGGCGCTTCATGCAATTGCTGCGAAAGCACTGGAGAGAGATACAGGTGCCAGGGCACTTCGTGCGATACTGGAAGAGTATATGCTGGATATCATGTATGAGATTCCGAAAGATGACAGCATAGGAGAGGTTGTGATCACAAGAGAATACATAGAAGGAAACGGTGGTCCGAAGATCCTTCTTCGCGGACAGGAGCCGATCCTGCTGGAGGGTAGTCATTAATTAATATAGTTTTGTTCTTACATTATGAGGACAATAATGGAAGGGAGTAAATATTATGGGAACAGATTTTTTTGATGGATTAGTTAAGACATTTTCAAAAACAACGAAGGAACTGGGAAAGACAACAAGAGAATTAGGTGCCCGCGCAGAGCAGACGATCGAGGCGCAGAAGATAAGAAGTAAAATCACAGGAGAAGAGCGCATTATTGAGAAAATCAAAGTTGATATCGGTGATATTGTTTACAGACGACATTCTCAGGGTGATGGAATTGATAGTGAGTTAAGTGCTTTATGTCAGGAGATTGATCAGCATTATCTGAAAATCAGGGAGTATAAGGATAATGCTGCGAACCTGAAAGGAGAGAAAATCTGCCCGTCCTGCGAGCGGGAGGTAGATATTAATGTAAGTTTCTGTCCGTATTGCGGAACGTCATGCCCGACTCCGGAACCGGCGAAGAATGTGGAAAATGACACTGTATCTTCAGATGAAGATGAAGATGGGAGTAATGAGCCGGAAGAAACACCGGCAGAAGAATTACAGCCGGAAGAACCAGAGACAGAGAAAACAGCAGAAACAGAACCAGCACAGGAACAGCCGGTGGAAGAAACACCAGTGGAAAAAGAAACAATGGAAGAGAAGTAAGTAACTGCAGGGTAAATTATTTTTACAGATTTACCAGATAATTACAGTATAATTAAAAATATGTTGCAAATTGATATGGAATATGATAATTTTATATCGTATCAAAAGGTATGAAAATTACGAACAGGAGAGGGAAAGATGAAAAACAGAAAATTAAATCAGTTATTAGTCGCAGGAATGATCAGTGCAGCTATGATGACTTCTGGTATCAGCGTTCAGGCTGCTGATTTTAGTGATGATACATCAACAGTAGAAGAACAGTCTGTTGGCTCAGCAGAAGAGGAAGCTCCGGAGGTAGAGGACGGATCTGAATTTCAGTCTGATGCTGCTGAAGCATCATCAGCAGTAGCAGTCAGTTCAGCGAACTTCCCGGATGCAAAGTTCCGCCAGTATGTTTTAGACAATATTGATACAGACAAGGATAAGAAACTTTCAGCGGCAGAGATCAAAGCAGCCAAGACGATTGATGTTTCAGGACTTGGAATTTCCAACCTGAAAGGTATTGAACGTTTTACCTATGCGACAGATCTGTTTGCGGCAAATAACAAACTTACTTCTGTAAATATTACAAAGAATACAAAAGTTGCATATCTGAATCTGAGTAATAACAGTCTTGCAGGAACTCTGGATCTCAGCAAATGCACAAATCTTCGTGTAGTGAAGTATGGAAGCAATAAACTGACAAAGGTAGTAATGCCTTCCAAGAAATATCTGAAGAACCTGGATTTCGTAGATGCAAGCTCCAATAAATTTACCACACAGGCAAATGCAGGACTGAACATCGGAGATACTGATTATGTAAAGAGTCTTTCAGAAGTCAATGCCTCCAATAATGCCATCACTTCATTTAACTGTGCCGGATTTCAGGGAATCCTTGATCTTAGAAATAATAAGATCACAAATCTGAAACTGGAAAACAGCAAGGAAGGGTCTCAGGTAGTTTCCTTATACCTTGACGGAAACTCACTGAGTAAGACACCTTCTATTGACTTTACACCGGAATGGATTGCCGTACCTCAGCAGTTCAGCTGTGATGCAGGAGTTTCATCCAAGGTCAAAATGCTGAAGGCAACTGCATCCATCACATCTGCAACATGGGATCAGATCGTGGTAAACGTTGGTTCCAGTACAGATGATGCTTCTTACAAACTGGAGAAGAAAACAGGCAACGGTGCATATGAAACTGTTAAAACATGGGATAATGGTGATCTGGCTGACGCAGAGTTCGGAGAAGATTACACAGATAATGTGATTTCTACAGGAACAGCCTACACATACAGAGTTACAGCAACTGTACAGGTAAAAGATGCCAATAAGAATCTCAGATCCTGGTCAAATTCCGCAGAAGTGAAAGCTACAGCAACAGGTACAAAGCCGGCAATCTCTGTGAAGTCCACCCAAAAAGGTGTGGCAACCGTAAGCTGGAAGGCTGTTGCAGGTGCAGACGGATATGATGTTTACTGTGGATCATCCAGGAAATCCCAGAAGGGTACGGTTGTAAAAGGAACTACAAAGCTGACCGCAAATAAGACAAAACTGACAAGTGGTAAAACTTATTATTTCAGAGCACGCGCATATAAGATGGTAGGATCTGCCAAGGTATATACAGGTTACAGTGCAGTGAAGAGCGTGAAAGTCAAATAATATAAAAATAATTGAGAACAGTATAAAATCAAGCCGGCGATGTGAGAGCAGATATCTTTTACAGAGCCGGCTCTTTGATTATGGCAATTCCGTAAAATACTGTGGACAGTCCGGTATTGCTATAGATGAATTGTTATAGATGGGAGGAATGTCATGTGAAATATATCAGAAAGAGTTTCTCTTTATTTTGGTTGATAGCGGTAATGCTGTTTGGAACAGTATCGGTATCCGCAGCATCTGCAAAACCGGAAACACCGGTATTGTCCGGAACAGCAGCCGGAAACAGAGTGACTCTGAACTGGAATAAAGTAAAGAAGGCCTCCGGCTATCAGATTTTTCTGTATTATAAAGCCTACGGAAAATACAAATGCGTGGAAAGGATCAAGAACAGGAACATTACCAGTTTTACACTGACAGGTTCTGAAGATAAGCTCTACACTTATAAGATACGTTCTTATCTGAAACAGGGAAACAAAACTCTGTACAGCCCATCATCGAAAGCACTGGAGATAAAAACAGCTCCCGGAAAACCTGTGATCACCCGGATAAGAGTGAGAGAAGAAAGCGGAACCCTGATCAAATGGAAAAAAATCAAAACTGCAGAAGGATATCAGATATTCCGGTCAGAATCCGAGGACAGAGGATATAAAAGAATCAATATAGTTTCCGGCAATACAACATTCAGTTATGCAGATACAGGTGCTGTTTCAGGAAAGACTTATTATTACAGAATACGGGCATATGTACGAAATCAGGGAAATGTTGTATATTCTGAACTGAGTGATCCGGCAGAGGCGGTAATGCGAAAGACTATTATGATCGGAGATTCCAGAACAGATATGATGAAAGATGTTGTGGAGAACGATAACATCACATGGATATGTGAGGTTGGAATGGGGTATAAATGGCTTAGAGATACTGCCCTGAAGACCTTGCAGGAGCAGATGAAAGGAAATGAAGATATTTTTGTCTGGCTTGGTGTTAATGATGTATACAATATTTCAAATTATATCAGTCTGCTGAATGAGGAGATTCCAAAATGGAAAGCGCAGGGAGCGGATGCCTATATTGTGGCAGTGGGACAGGTAACCAAAGATCCTTATGTAACAAATGAGGAAATCGAAGATTTCAATGCCAGAATGAAAAAAGAAGTTGCCGGTGCGAAATATGCAGATCTTTATTCTTATCTGAAAAAGCAGGGATATAAGACAACAGACGGAACTCATTACGATAATGAAACCACATGGAAGATTTACCGTTATCTGATGTCTTTTGTGTCATAAGAACAGAAAAAAATAATGCAGAAGATGGGACTTGAACCCACACGATATTGCTACCACAGGCACCTGAAGCCTGCGCGTCTGCCAATTCCGCCACTTCTGCATTTCTTATTTATCAATCGCTCTCTCGCGACTGCTCATTTATAATAACCGATGTATGGATAAAAGTCAATAGCTTTTTTGAAATTTTTTTAATTTTTTTTACAGTATCATCAAAACGCACAATTTGTTACGTAGAAGTGTAAGCTTCTTCTGATAAACTGCGGAGCAGTTATCCGGTGTAGAGTTGCACAGAGAAGAGGATGATTTAAATTTTATAGAGGTATTTGGATGTGAGAAAGCAGTGAATGCATGTGATTGGATCTGCCTGAAATTACAAAAAAGTTTTTAATATCAACTTAATTATTTTTAGTACCTTATAAGGTTGAAAAAAGCACTTTGCTGTGATACAATTTTGAAGATTTAGGAAAAAATAAGTGATAGACACAATATAAAGATAAGAAAGGGAGATTGTATGAAAGCATTTCTGATATTAGAAGATGGCCATGTGTTCAAAGGTACAAGCATTGGTTCAACGAGAGACGTTATCAGCGAAATCGTCTTTAATACTTCCATGACCGGTTATCTGGAAGTAATGACCGACCCTTCCTATGCAGGACAGGCAGTATGTATGACTTATCCCCTCATTGGGAATTACGGAATCTGTTATGATGACCAGGAGTCATCAAAGCCATGGGTGGACGGCTTTATTGTCCGCGAATTATCCCGTGTCCCAAGTAATTTCAGAAGCGTGGACACGATTCAGCATTTCTTAACAAAGCATGATATTCCAGGTATTGCCGGAATTGATACCAGAGCCTTAACGAAAATCCTTCGTGAGAAAGGTACCATGAACGGTATGATCACCGTCAATGAAAATTATGATTTAGATACAATTATCCCCCAGTTAAAAGCATATACAACAGGTAAGGTAGTAGAGAAGGTAACATGCCGCGAGAAAGAGATTTTAAAAGGCGACGGTCCGAAAGTAGCACTTCTTGACCTGGGAGCAAAGAGAAACATTGCACGTTCCCTGAATGAAAGAGGATGTGAGGTTACAATTTATCCGGCACTGACACCTGCGGAAGAGATTCTGGAGACAAATCCGGATGGCATTATGTTAAGTAACGGCCCTGGAGATCCAAAGGAATGTACTTCTATTATAAAGGAAATAAAAAAATTATATGATTCTGAAGTTCCGATTTTTGCAATCTGTCTTGGACATCAGCTTATGGCTCTTGCAACAGGTGGAGATACTCATAAGATGAAATACGGACACAGAGGCGGAAATCATCCGGTCAAAGACCTTGCAACAGGACGTGTTTACATTTCTTCCCAGAACCATGGTTATGTAGTAGATGCTGAGGGACTTGAAGAGAAAAACATTGCAAAACCTGCATTCGTTAACGTCAATGACGGCACAAACGAAGGTATGGCATACGAAGGAAAGAATATCTTTACTGTACAGTTCCATCCTGAAGCATGCCCGGGACCGCAGGATTCCAGTTACCTGTTTGACAGATTTATGGATATGATGGGAGGAAATAAATAATGCCAAGAAATAAAGACATTAAAAAAGTACTTGTAATTGGTTCCGGCCCGATTATCATCGGCCAGGCAGCAGAGTTTGACTATGCAGGAACACAGGCATGCCGTTCCCTGAAAGAAGAAGGCATTGAGGTTGTTCTTCTTAACTCCAACCCTGCAACCATCATGACAGATAAAGATATCGCTGACAGAGTTTATATCGAGCCTCTGACAGTAGAAGTAGTAGAACAGCTTATCCTGAAAGAGAAACCGGACAGCGTCCTTCCTACACTGGGCGGCCAGGCGGGATTAAACCTTGCCATGGAGCTGGATGAGAAAGGTTTCCTCAAAGAACACAATATAAGACTGATCGGTACAACTGCCCAGACAATCAAGAAAGCGGAGGACCGTCAGGAATTTAAAGATACCATGGAGAAGATCGGTGAGCCGATTGCAGCATCCAAGGTTGTTACAACAGTAGAAGATGGTCTTGCATTTACAAACATCATTGGTTATCCGGTAGTTCTCCGTCCTGCTTACACACTCGGTGGAAGCGGCGGCGGTATCGCTCATAATGAATATGAACTTCGTGAAATCCTAGAGAATGGTCTTCGTCTTTCACGTGTAGGTGAAGTTCTGGTAGAGCGCTGCATCGCAGGATGGAAAGAGATTGAATATGAAGTAATGCGTGACAGTGCAGGAAACTGCATCACAGTCTGCAACATGGAGAACATTGATCCGGTTGGTGTCCACACAGGTGACTCTATCGTAGTTGCTCCATCTCAGACACTGGGAGATAAAGAATATCAGATGCTCCGTACTTCAGCCCTGAACATCATCACAGAACTTGGAATCACAGGTGGATGTAACGTTCAGTACGCTCTGAAACCGGACAGCTTTGAATACTGTGTAATCGAGGTAAACCCGCGTGTAAGCCGTTCCTCTGCACTTGCAAGTAAGGCAACAGGTTACCCGATCGCAAAGGTTGCAGCAAAAATTGCCCTGGGTTACACACTGGATGAGATCCCGAATGCGATCACAGGAAAAACATATGCAAGTTTCGAGCCAATGCTTGACTACTGCGTAGTGAAGATTCCGAGACTTCCATTTGATAAATTTATTACTGCAAAGAGAACCCTTACTACTCAGATGAAGGCGACAGGTGAGGTTATGAGTATCTGCCATAACTTCGAAGGTGCCCTGATGAAAGCCATCCGTTCTCTTGAACAGCACGTAGACAGTCTGATGTCCTATGATTTCACACAGCTTACAGACGAGGAACTCCTTGCGGAGCTGGAAATCGTAGATGACCGCAGAATCTGGAAGATTGCAGAAGCAATCCGTCGTGGTATGCCACAGTCCATGCTTCACGACATCACAAAGATTGATATCTGGTTTATCGATAAGATTGCAATCCT
>OOCP01002840.1_pt1 | contig 13852 bp, 9 predicted proteins | sample 1671511 | NCBI WGS metagenome assembly OOCP01 (sample SAMN06348164, study PRJEB24527) | human gut metagenome | biome: human gut; feature: ankylosing spondylitis patient; material: feces | host: Homo sapiens | place: China | collected 2015-10 | reverse complement strand
TATTTCTTTTTTTATTTTAGCTGACGGCTTCTTTAATTTTGAATTAAGTATCTTCTTTGCCTTATCACCGCCACTATATCCTGTCTGATAACTTAAAAGCCCCGCAATATTGCATTTGTAAACATTATCAGAAGACTCATATGAGCTGTCAGTTCTAAGATAATAATTAAACATCAGGTCATCAGCAGTTATCATTGTACCAGCCGATGCTTTTAGCCCCTCTTTCAGTCTTACCGTATATGTTGTCAGCTTTTTTCCTTTCTTCTTTTTATCTTTTTTATTATAACGGCTGTCACTTTCAATACTCTCAAAAAAATCCGAACCTGACTTTGCTGTTATATATATTTATATAACACTTATCAAGAATATATCTGTCAGCCTTTGTAGAATAAATAAAAGGTGACAGATTTTTTGACACATCACCTTTTATGTGAAGTACCTTTCTGGTTCTCTCAGAATTGTTTTTGACCTTTACATCAGCCTGTTCTATCTGAGAATATGTAATCTTTTCACTATCATTTTCATTTTTATTTTTGCGGAATGATGTAATTATTATTATGACAAGACAAATGTAAAAAACAACGACAATTATATTTTTTTTCATAGTGTAGATATTATTCCTTTCGTTAATAATAAATATCAATATAATTAGAGTAAATCTACATCCGCGTAAAGTCAATTTAAACCATCATTCAATTTTCGACAGAGCTTATCTCCTCTATAACACAGGTGTGATGTTTTTTATCTTTTCCCCCCGCATCATAGCTTATCCCGACAAGAAGTATCTTGTCACCATAACCTGACAATGCACCATGATACCTGTTTTCTTTTATCTGCTTAATTGCCGTGTCCGCAGACTTATTATATTTTAATTCAACTACCATTGCCGGTCTAAATCCTGCATTAGACCTCGGAATAAACACAAAATCAGCAAATCCCTTTCCGGCAGGCATCTCACGGATTATATTGTAATATCCCGGTGCAGTAAAGTATGCCATTGTAAGAACACAGCTAAGTGAATTTTCATCATTGTACTTTAAAACAGATGTGTAAGTGTCATGAGCAAGTTCTATAAGTTCGGCAACTCTTTCTGCATTACCATCTATTGTTTCAAATAATAATTCATCACAAGTTGAAATCGCCGTTGCAATCTCGTTCCACCCACCTGTTTGCAATGCAAGTTCAAATGCCGTTGCCACCTCATAGTTTGGCACATATGCACTCTTTCTGTCAGCATCATATCCGAGATAACCCAAATGTATCAATGCCGTTAAAGCATCATCTTTTGATGCGATAGTTGAAAAATCATTTTGAAATGTATTTGGATTTACCCTGACTTTTCCTCCTGCGAGCATCTTCATAATATCATCCTTAAGCCCTGCATAATTCATCGTTATAAATGTATTAATCGATGCAAAGGAAGATGTATTTCTCCAGTATGAATCATAATCCTTATCCATCATAGACTGCACAACAGAATTTGGATTATACATATGAACACCATCTATCAAATATCCATTATACCACGCCTTTACTGCATCAAAATCCATATCATACTCTTTGCATAATCCCTTCACTTCTTCCTCAGTAAAGCCGTAATATTTACCAATAGGTTTCGATTTTAACATGGTATATTCACGAAAATTGTTTAAAGCAGACTCATCCTTGATTTTCTTAATCGGTAAAATTCCCGTAATATATGCCAATGCAAGAAACACTTTTGACTCCTCCGATTTAAACAGTGAGTGGAGAAATTGCAGATACTTATGTACCAGCTCTTTGTCGTCACTGTTTCTGATAACACAATCCCACTCATCAATAATTATCACAAAGGGAGTATTTGTCTTCTGATATATTACCATTAAATTATAGTTCAAACTATCATGATAATTCAGTTCATCATTAAAAGACTCTTTAAAATCTTTATAAATATACTCTGTTACTTTTTCCACAATATTTTCTTTATAAAAATCAAAAAACGAAGAAATATCTAAATGTATCACATTATATTTGTTCATATATTTCTTATAATCAGCACTTTCAGAAATCTTTGTCCCCTCAAAAATCTCTGTCGAGTCACAGCCAAGACTATAGTAGGCATCAATCATCCCTGCCGCATGGGACTTACCAAAACGTCTTGCATGGCTTACCGCAAGACATTTACTGTTTGTCCCCAACATACCGTTTAAATATTCCAGAAGCTCCGTTTTATCTATATATATCCTACTGTTTTTATCGCAGGCAAAACTCTCATTGCCCGGATTAAAATATATGCCCATCTAACACTCACCTCATTTCATATAACCTTTACATACCTTTAGTATATTTTTGTTATAAGACAATGTCAATCGCAATTTTAACTCACTACCATAGAATATCATGACTTTATTGCTTTTTCTGTTTTTTATTATATAACATTAGTATAATGCTTATTTTTTTCAATAACACCGTATCCTCGTGTGCTAATCAATACATCTGATGTGTTTTTAACTTACATTCCTGCCCACACACTACAGTGCGGGCAGGAATATTCAATTTTCAACAGCAAATATCTCACCATCTACTATCTTAACTACCCTCTTTGCCGCCTTTGCGACCTCAAGGTCATGTGTTATCATAACTATCGTGTTTCCCATATCATTAAGTTTTCTGAATAATTTAAGAACTTCCTTACCGCTTTTACTGTCTAACGCACCCGTCGGCTCATCTGCAAGAAGAATCGCAGGCTCTCCGACTAATGCTCTTGCGATTGCTACTCTCTGCTTCTGACCACCCGAAAGTTCATTTGGTTTATGATTTATTCTTTCCTTAAGACCGAGCATTTCTATCGTATCCATGCACATCTCCTGTGCTTCTTCATGCTCATATCCTCTCATAAGGAGCGGCATTATGACATTCTGAATAACCGTATATGTAGGTATCAGATGATAGTTCTGAAAAATAAAACCTATCTTTTCATTTCTGATACTTGTAAGTTTTTTCTCTTTCATCGAATGTATCGCAAGTCCGTCAAGATAATACTCACCCTCATCAAAAAGGTCCATGCAGCCAATAACATTCATCAGTGTAGACTTGCCGGAACCCGACGGACCAAGAATTGCAACAAACTCACCCTCATCCACGGTAAAATTAATATCTTTCAGAACATGGAGAGACTCTCTCCCCATATCATAAATTTTATTAACATTAACAATCTCTATCTTATGTTGCTTAACATCGCTCCTTTTATCAATATCCTTATCCGCCTTTTTCTTTCTGAACTTTATCATAAAAATCTTCCTTTCTATAATGTTGTTCCAAATTTAAAGTCTTATCTAGTCATAAACAATAACTTATATTGGATTGAACAAAGACAGCAAATAATATTAACCGACATTTTGTCGCCGTCAGTACTTAGTCAGCGTTTCCTGCTGACTTATTGTACTGCTACGAGCGACAACATAGCGAAAGCGTGCCGGTTGTTATTATTGCTGTTCTTGTTCAATCATCATAGCTTTAAATTATCACGAAACAATCCACACACCTACAACAACCTTTTCCCCACTTGAATCTTTCTCCATTATCATTTTAATAATGTCTCCGTTTGAAAGCCTTGAAAATGTTGTCGTTTTTCCAAGTGATGTTATCACATCTGTTCCGACAGGTATCGTCGTACTGCCTGTTTCGTCCGTAAGTGTATAAATCTTCTTGCTGCTTTTATCCAAAGATTTACTGCTGTCAGATTTTTTATCTGAACTGTCAGAAGAACTCTGACTGCTGTTTTTATCTAATGAACTATTTCCCAATAACTCATTTCCACTGTCATTATCAGATGCATCCCCGCCTTGCAAATTTTCTCCGCTATTATCAGTTGTCCCTCCACTCTGCGAATCTCTTCCGTTTATGTCTGGTGCTCCTCCACTCTGCGAATTTACTCCATTCGTATCGTGTGCTCCTCCGCCCTGTGAACTACCTCCGTTCATATCTGGTGCTCCGCTTGCGGACGGCATCCTGCCTTTCTTTGAATTTGAGTCAGATGCACTCTGCTCTTTCACAACGGTGTATTCTATCTCATTGCCGTATATCGCCGTTATTTTGCAGGCAACAATCTCCTGATTTGATTTCAGTTTAACTGAGCTTATATCATTGGTTGTCTCCTCCGTTTTCTTAGAACATCCCGACAACACAAGGCACATACCAAGAAACACCGCAAGAACTTTTCTACACCTTTTTACATTAAGATACATTTTTTATTCTTCTTAAATTAATTTATTTAGATATTTGCAAAACAACTATTATCTGTAATTAAATTGTACAGGTATAACAAATAATGTTAGCAGTGCACTTCTGTCACCGTCAGCACTTAGACAGCGTATTTTGCTGTCTTAGTACTGTTACGAGTGACAGGTAGCGAAAGCGTGCCTGCGGTATTATTTGTTATACCAATACAATAAACACAACCTACATTTAGTTTTGCAAATATCTACTCATTCATTTAAGTATTTGAAAACTCTTACTCCTCATTTAATGCCTCAACAGGTACAAGTTTTGAAGCCTTTAATGCAGGATAAAATCCAAATACAGTTCCCGTAAATACCGCAAATACTACGGCAAGTGCTGCTCCGAATACAGAAAGTTCTACTCTTACATCAAAATGCTCTACAACAGGCGTTATGCCAAAACTTAGTAAAACACCGAGTATTCCTCCAAGTATGCTTATAAAGCACGCTTCAAGCAAAAATTCTATAAGTATGTCTTTTTTGGTACAACCGATGGCTTTTAATATACCGATTTCTTTTGTTCTTTCTTTTACCGATACGAACAATACATTCATGATACCTATACCGCCTACGATAAATACTGTAGCCGCCATTGCAATGAGGAGTGTTGTCAGTGTGTTGTTTGATTCTGACGCAGCATCCATCTTACTTCCGGCATCAGTTATCGTAAATTCTGCATTTGGATAATTTTCCGCGAGAACTGACTGTATATTTTCCATTACAGTGTCCACTTTATCAACATCTGATGCGATTACTGTTATCGTCGGGTCTGCATCCGTTCCAACGATATATTTTACTCCGGTGCTGTATGGTATAAATATGGAATCATCAGGACTTATTCCTGAAGAAACAGTTCCTACCTCCGATATTACACCGTTTACTACATATGCTCTGTCGTCTATGTAAATAGTGCTGTCATATGCGTCTTTTACACTTCCAAATATCTCTTTTGCAACAGAATAACCGAGTACGCACACTTTCTCTTTGTTTGTCTCGTCTGATGACTCGATAAAACTCCCTGCTGCCATCGTCAGATTACTCATGCCTGCATAATTATTTTTCACTCCTGCTATCGTATAGCTTTCAGCGTCATCGAGCTCTCCTCCATCTACATCGGATTTTGTAGTATAAGATATCGTTATGTCTGAAATTCCCGGAAGAAATGTTTTTAAATCGTCCATATCGTCTTCAGACAAAGTAATCTTTTCCTGATTTATCTTTGAGCTTTCACTGCTTTTACCGCCCTGCATAAATCCACCAAAGCCACCCGGCATCGGTGGCATTCCCTGACCGCCGCCAAAACCACCCTGTCCCCTATTTCCCGACTCAGAGTTTCCATTTGATGATTTCCCTGACGAGCCTGATTTTGATGAACTCTTAGAATTTGACGATGAACTGTCTGACGACTGCTCATATGAAATATCTATAGCACCTGCGTTCAAATTTTTGAACTGATCCGCCACATCCATCTGACCGCCCCTGCCTATTGCTATAACCATGACTATCGTTGCCGCTCCCACTACTATACCTATAGAAGTAAGCACCACCTTAAATTTATTCTGAATAAGATTTATCCAGACAAGTCTTAATATCTCGCTTAGTTTCATTCGCTCACCCGGCTTTCTATAAGAACTGTATCACCTTCGCTTAATCCGCTTTCGATCTGAACATTATGTCCGTCTGAAAATCCTGTTTTTACCTGTGTCTTTGTCGTACTTGCGTCACTGTTTTTCTTTGTTACATATGACTTTGTTCCCTCTGTCTCAACAGCCTTATTTGAAATATAAAGAACATCCTTTACCTCTTTTGTAACAAATGTAACATCAGCACTCATTCCTGCATAAATACTTGAAACATCACCTGTCATTGTGACTACGACCGGATAACTCACCGTACTTGTTCCCGATGAAGTGGTTGATATTGATGTGACTTTTCCGTGGAATGTCTTACCTTCATATGCAGAAAGACTTATATTTACTGTATCTCCGACTTCTATCTCCGAAATATCGTCCTGTGCGACAGACACTGAAGTTGTGACCGCATCCGAATTCATATATGTAGCTATGTCGGTATCAGTGCTTAATGTCTCTCCGTCCTCATATCCGACAGATGTTACCGTGCCTGAACATTCAGCTTTTATCACCCCTGTTCCTGCATACTTTTCAAAAATTTTTAATGCTTTCTGTGCATCCTTTAATGTCTCCTGTGCGTCTTTTACATCATCGTCAATTCCATCCATCGCAACATTATAAAGAGTCTTTGCATTTGAATATTGAAGCATTGCCGCATCATATGTCTTTTTTGCACTTACTTTTCCTGTTTTCCTGGCTTTTTTAGCAGATTTAAGCTGTGATTTCAGGTTTTTGAGGTTTGATTTATATTCCGATAACTGCTGCTGATATGAGGCTAACTGCTGCTGCATTATCGTTACAGTGTTTGAACTGCTCTGACTGCCCGTTGAGCCTGCAGTTGTACCTGTTCCTGAAGTTCCTCCGTTTTTATCATCTCCCATACCTGTACCGTTCATGTTTCCTGTATTATTTCCGGCATTACTGCCTGTATTCTGATTTATCGATGTACTTTTATATACGGTTGTACTCCCGCCTGCTTTTTTAATCTTTTTCTTTAGATTTTTAATCTTTGAAGGAAGTGTCTTAATACCTGAAACTGCCGTATTATAGTTATTCTGTGCTGTCACAACCGCACCGTCAAGGCTTTGCAATGTAGCTTTATATGTTGTCTTTGCACTCTTGCCTGCCGCAATCCTTTCTTTATATTCATACTCCGCCGTAAGTTTATCAGAGTCTCTGTCTACTTTTGCTTCTTTTAATGTAAGTTTTGCCGAACTTACCGCCGCCTTATAAAGTTTTCTCACATTTGAAACACTCTTTGTCGTGAGTTTTAAAATTGTGTCACCTTTTTTTACATTCTGACCCGATGTGATACACACTTTTTTTATAACAAGGTCTGAGTCCGATACGCTCTCATTTCCTGATGATGAAGATGTTGTCTTTGTTGTGGAAGAACTGCTGTCTGAACCCGACTGTCCGCCTGCCATTCCCATTGCACCCCCCATGTTCTGCATCCCCTGTGCATCACTTTTATTTGAACTGTCCGAAGATGAAGAACCTGAACTGCTTGTTCCTGATGAAGATGATGAGCTGCTTGTTCCCGCCGAAGATGTGTCAAGCTCATATGACTGTGTGATAGAACCAATCTCCATTGTTCCACTCTCAGTTATCCCCACTGTGAGGTTTCCTTTTTTCGCCGTGTTCTCTTTAGTTACTGTCGCTGTCTTTGTATCGTCTTTTTTATTATTCACATTAAAAACCACAATAACAGTTATGCACCCAATAAGGATTATGGAAATTATAGCTTTCTTTATCTTTTTCTTATGCGACTTAGATTTTACCGCTGCCTGTTTTTTTTCTTTATCTGCCATTTTTATTTTCCTTTCTGTTCATTTTCTTCATTATTCTGATTAAAGATAACCTGCGTTGCAGCACCGCTTGATAACATTTTCTGCGAATTATCAATGGAAACAGTTACCGTATATGTTACTTTTGATACACTCTCCGATGATGAAGATGTTTCAATAGCTGCAACTTTTCCCGTTACTGTCTGCGGCATATTCTGAACACTTACCGAAGCCTCATCGCCTACTGAAATTTTTCCTATATCCGTCTGGTCAACAGTCACATCAATACTGAGTGTATTTTCATTACTGTAACCTGCTATCGCTGTCATACTGTTTAACATATCTCCGCTTTCATATGACATTTCAGATAAAGTTCCCGACATCTGTGCCACAACATTATTTCCTGATATAAGTTTGTTAAATGCTGCTACTCTTGCTTTCGCATTTGTATAATTGTCTTTTGCTTTCTGTAATGTATCTTTTGCCGATTTTATAGCCGCATTATAGACTGTGTCTGCATTTTTATAGGCTTTCACACTCTCGTCATATGTCTTTTTGGCACTTACTTTTCCTGTTGTCTCCTCTGATAAAGCCTGATTGTATGTTGAACTGTAATTGTTCAGGTTAAGTTTTGCATTTTTATAGTCAGTTCCATATGACGAAATATTATTTTTAAGTGTGCTTATGCTCTTTGACAACTGAGTTTTTTTCGTATTGTATTGCTCGTATGTCTTTTCTGTTGATGTTGATGATTTCAAAGCCTTGCTATATGCCGTATTCTTTGACTCCATATCTTTTTTTGCCGATGCAAGATTTTGCTCAATATTTGTTGTCAACTGTGAAATATCACTTTTATTTTCACGACTGAAATCTCCAATATATCTCGATACTGTACTTAGTTCATCATATTTTTGTTTTGCCTGTTCATATGATTTTTGCTTTGTGGCAAGAACTTTTGCTTTGTTCTCCACCTGTTTTTTTGCCTTTTTGAATTTTTTATTTACACTGCTCAACTGTTTCTGTTTTGCAGCAAGAGTCTTTTTTGAATTTTTAATCTTCCCAGGATATGTACTTATTATCTTTTTACTTTTATCAAGCTGTCTCTTTGCTTCTTTTACCGTTCCCGTATATTCCGATAAACTATCTTTATAATCGATAAGTGCTGATGAATACGCTGACAATCTATCCTGATAATCACTTTTTGCATCATAAACCGCTTCTTCATAATCAAGTTTTGCCGATGCATATTTCTTTTTATAAGTTTTTACCGCTTTATAAAGAATTTTTCTTGTATCTGAAACACTGTCTTTGGTAAGTTTTATAAGTGCATCTCCTTTTTTTACCTCATCACCTGAGCTTTTCAAAACACTTTCCACTTCCAATGCTCCTGTTTTACTTGTACCCTTAAGATTTAGATTGTATAACTGATAGTCCGTTCCTCCCGATGTCATTCCCTCTGCCTGCAATATATTACTATTCTGCGTCTTTGCCGAAGCAATGTTTTTATTATATGAATTATTTGTCTGTTCCGATTGTTCAGATGAATTATTTTTTAAAATCCGATTTCCACCATATACTCCCACACCTGCTATAACAAGCACTACTGCCATCGTCAATGCAATCTTTCTTTTTCGGTGCATCATTTTTTCTCCTGTCTGCTTACGCTGATTTTTCTTTATTGTTCCAGCATATTCTTGCCAAAGATATTCACAATACGCTTTATATTTTATAATCAAAATATTACAGTAAATTTGTGAAAATCAAGTGGAAAAGTTGTGTGCAAAATGTGAAACGGAATATTTTTAAATATCTGTCATAAGATGATGTAAGAGGAGAATTTCCCCTCTTTTAAGAAAGTCCGCTCGCCTTTAACACGATAAAAGTGCAGCAAAACATTAACATAATAAATCTGAAAGGCAGGTTATCGCTAAATGAATAAAACTTCCACAACCAATATACGAAAAAGGACAATGCCACGCATATGTAAAACTGTTATCATATTCTTTTTTATAGGTATGCTTATCGGTACTCTTGTCGGAAAGCTTTTTAATCCAATCATCCTGCCTGTGTTAAAAACAATTTACAGCGAAACCATAAGTGCCCTGCCATCAATGGACATACCGTCAGACCAGATAGTCCTCTCATCCTTTAGCAGAAACATCAAATTTGTAATGCTGCTTTTTATTTTCTCAATGACAGACCTCTGGCGTTATTACTGCCTTGTTTTTTCGGTTTATACAGGCTTTTCAAACGGACTCCTGCTTTATTTTAATCTTTCACTTTACGATTTTGCCGGAATAGCAAACTATACCTGCTGCATTATGCCGCAATATCTTGTCTTTGTCCCTGCATTTTTGTTTATAATAATGAAGCTTCACAGAATAAACTGCTTAGATGAAACAAAACAAAAAGGGAAACTGTTATTAAAACAATTTCCCTTATTTCTGCTCAGTATTTTACTTATACTTATCGGAAGTCTCGCCGAGGGCTGCATAAATCCACTGCTTTTGATGCATCTTGCAAACTGATTATACATACTGTCAATGCAGGCAACAGACTTCTAATCTTTAAAAATTCAAATAAACTAAATCCGTTTTAATTGCTGCTTAAGCTCCTCAACAGAACCGTCATTTTTTATGACTCTGTCACTTCTGCTTATATAAAACTCATCAGGTTTCTGGCTTCTCATCACCGCATCGCACTTTCCGTCAGAATAGCCCCTGCTTTCCTTAAGCCTTGCTATCCTTATTTCTCTCGGAACATACACATACCATACCTCATCACAGTATTTATCGCACTCCGTCTCGAACAATATGGCACTCTCAAGAATTATACTGCCGCCTTTTTCCTTTCTCTGTTCAATATAGTTCTCAATATATTCCTTTACTTTAGGATGCACGATATTATTCAAATCCTGTATCGCACTTTTGTCATTAAACACTATATCCGCAAGTTTCTTTCTGTCAATCTCCCCCGTGTCAGAAAGAATATCCTTACCAAATCTTTCCACCACGGCTTCAAAGGCACTACCACCCTTATCCGTGACAATATGACCAATATCATCCGTCAATATAAGCTCAGCACCCGTTTCTTCCTTTAAAAACTGTGCCACAAGTGACTTACCACTACCGACACCACCTGTCAAACCAATAACTTTCATCTCAATCCTCTCAATATCATAATAACCACACTAAGCCTTTGCAAAACTTACATAAACTGTAATTAGATTGTGCAACTATAACAAAATAATGTTAGCTGACATTTTGTCACCGTCAGCACTTAAGAGTGGTCTTTTCACTCTTTATGTGCTGCTACGAGTGACATCATAGCGAAAGCGTGCCAGCGGTATTATTTGTTATAGTTGCACAATCAACACAACCTGCAGCAGTTTTGCAAATGTTAGTGTGCCTCAAACCAATCATCCCCCTGCTCCACTTCCGCAATAAGAGGAACTTTAAGTTCAGCCGCCGACTGCATATTTGAAATAAGTATCTCTTTCACCTTTTCAATCTCATCAACACTTGTCTCTACCAGCAGTTCATCGTGCACCTGAAGAACTATCCTTGATTTAAGTTTTTCTTCTTTTAATTTTCTTGCAACTTTTATCATCGCTATCTTTATTATGTCTGCCGCTGTTCCCTGTATAGGCGAGTTCATTGCAATTCTCTCACCAAATGAACGCTGCATAAAGTTTGATGATTTTATTTCAGGCACTGGTCTTCGCCTGCCAAATTTTGTGTAAGAATATCCTGTTTCTTTTGCTTCTTCTACTTTCTCGTCAAGAAATGCCTTTATCGCCGGATATGTGGCAAAGTATTTCTTTATTATCTCGTCCGCTTCTTTTCTCGTTGTGCCAAGATCCTGTGAGAGACCGAATGCACTTATCCCGTAAACTATTCCGAAGTTTACTGCCTTTGCATTTCTTCGCTGAAGATCGGTGACCTCGTCAAACGGTGTGTGGAATACTTTTGATGCGGTACTTCTGTGTATATCATCACCGTTCTTATATGCCTGTATAAGATGTTCATCCTCCGACATATCAGCTAAAACTCTCAATTCTATCTGTGAGTAATCTGCATCAAGGAATACAAATCCGTCTTTTGCCTTAAATACTTTCCTGAATTCACGCCCCATCTCCATTCTGATAGGAATATTCTGGAGATTTGGCTCTGTCGAACTTATTCTTCCCGTTGCTGTTATCATCTGGTTAAATTTGCCGTGAATTCTCTTATCGTTCTCGATAAATACAGCAAGTCCCTCTGCATATGTTGACTTTAATTTTGTAAACTGCCTGTAATCAAGTATCTTTGATATAATAGGGTCTTCTTTCTTTAGTTTTTCAAGAATATCCGCTGATGTTGAGTAGCCTGTCTTTGTCTTTTTTGCAAATGGCAGTTTCATTTTTTCAAACAATATCACACCAAGCTGTTTAGGTGAATTTATGTTAAACTCCTCACCTGCAAGGTCATATATATCACTTTCAAGTTCAATTATCTTTCTGTCAAGTTTTTTTGCAAGCTGTTCAAGAACGGCTATGTCTGCCTTGACTCCGACTCTCTCCATCTGATATAAGAAATATGCCGTCGGCATCTCCACTTCACGGTAAAGTTTTATCATGCCTGTTTTTTCGAGTGTGCTTTCAAGATTTTTATATCCAGCCACAGCCACATACGAAAGTTCTCCCGTATATTCCAAAAGATTGTTTATTACAACATTCTTTTCCTCGTCCGCACTCTCCCTAAGATAATCGTCATCTATCTCCGATACGATTTCTGAAAGTCTGCTTTTTCCAAATCTCTCACTATATGACGGTATCGTCATATCAAGATAATCCCTTGCTATATCGTCAGCACCGTAACTGTCTTTAAGCGGATTTATAAGATATGCAGCTATACTTACATCTGATATTTTATTAAACAGCCTGTCTAAATCCGAATCATCAAACGCCATCTGTAAAGGTGCTTCCCTATCCTCTGAAAGATTTTCTGCAACTGCCGTAAGATGCAGTTCGTTCTTCCAGTCTATCAATGCGATATGAGGTATTTTCTTTTGAATTTTTTTATAAGTTTCTATCAGAAAATCTCCGTCTGTCTCATCATTTTTTAATATGCTTACGGTTTCATACTCACCATTTTTTTCGTAGCTTAAACTAAGTCCCAAAAACAAATATTCATTTGTGCTGTCACTCTCATCTTCAAGAGAAACTGCTGATATATCATCAAATACAAATGCCATCTGTCCGCCGCTTTTTTTCTTATTTTTCTTTTTCGTAACACCTGAATTTGACCACTCATCGCCAAAAAATGATACTCCAACAACCTCAGGTGCATCCTTTATAAGCTCGTCAGCAAATCTCTTTACCTCTATTTTTTTCTTCAAATATTTAAAATTCTTTGGTCTTTCAACCGCTTTATTCATTGCCTCAGAATCGAATTTTTTTACAAGTGATTTTAGTTCTAGTTTCTTTATCCACTCAAATGCCTCAGATGTAAATATATTTTCAAGTTTTGCATCTTTGATACTGTAATCAAGTTCGCAGTCTGTCTTTATCGTCGCAAGTTTTTTGCTTAAGAAAGCCATATCCTTTCCTGCTCTCAAAAGCTCCCTCGCCCTCTTTGGCTCTACTTCCTCGATATGCTCATAAGCCTCCTCGACACTCGGAAATGCCTTAAGTATCTTTACTGCCGTTTTTTCACCGACACCTGCAACTCCCGGTATATTGTCAGCCGTATCTCCCATAAGACCTTTCATATCTATTATCTGAACCGGCGTGACACCGTATTTTTCTATTACATCCTCTGTATGATATTCTTCAACCTCAGAACCGCCTTTTTTTGTCTTTGGAATACTTATCTTGATATTTTTTGTAGCAAGCTGCAAAAGATCTCTGTCTCCTGATACAAGAGTAACTTCTTTTCCTTCTGCTTCTGCCATCTTTGCGATAGTTCCGAGTATATCATCCGCTTCAAATCCCTGTCTTTTTACAATAGTGATACCCATCGCTTCAAGCACATCCTGTATAACAGGCACCTGCTGTCTTAACTCCTCAGGCATAGGTTTCCTCGTGCCTTTGTACTCCTTAAACATCTCATGTCTGAATGTAGGCTTTTTCACATCAAAAGCAACCGTCAGATATTCTGGTTTTTCCGTATCAAGAGATCGGAAGAGCGTCGTG
>OOCP01002830.1_pt1 | contig 13880 bp, 8 predicted proteins | sample 1671511 | NCBI WGS metagenome assembly OOCP01 (sample SAMN06348164, study PRJEB24527) | human gut metagenome | biome: human gut; feature: ankylosing spondylitis patient; material: feces | host: Homo sapiens | place: China | collected 2015-10 | reverse complement strand
ACCTACACGACCTTCTTCCTCTCTAATTTTATTCCACGTGTAACAGCACTCCGTCTTCCCTATACATTATCACTTTCTCCACCTCTTATTATTATTTGTACTTCATAAAGTAAGTGAAAGATGAATATGTGTTATATTTGGATGAAAGTGAGTTTAAAGCATCCAAAACATTTGCAATTGCAGGAATTGCTGTGAAGAAAGAAAATATAGATATGCTGGAAATGGGGGTAAATGAAATAAAAAAACTTATTTGGGATGATAAGTACATTTCAGAAAATAATCCTGTTCTCCATTGTACGGAATTACAGAAGATATTTACAAAAAGAAAAATGAATAATATTTCAGGCGTAAAAGAAGAATATCAGGAGTTTATAAAGAAGTCGGATGATGAAATAGAAAAAATATATTATCAAGTATATGGAAGGATTGCGCAATTATTAAAAAAAGCACAAGTGACAGTATTTAGCTGCATCATTAAAATCCAGCAATTAAATGATTTATTTTTTCTGGATAAAGGACATAATGGGATACATCTTATTGATGATAAGTATAATATTGCATTGCAGAAGATTATTGAAAGTTATACACATTATTTGTCGGCAAATGACGGATATGGGGATGTGGTGTACGAAGCCAGAAACAGCACTGGAGAGAACTCTGCAAAGTCACCGGATATAAAACTGACAAATGTATATCATAAAATTCAGGCAAATAATAAAGGTATTGTATATACAGACAGTAAGGTGGTACAGAGTAGAAACAGAACAATAGTGATATTGTCTAAAAATGATAATTTAGCAGGACTGCAATTGGCTGACTTTGTAGCATATAATATTATTAAACTTGAAAATTGCAAAGTTGAACAGCAGAAAACAGACTTTATGAAACTTATTCATAGGTTATCATATAATGGGGGACATCTGATTGAAGACAAAGATCAGAGATCATTCTGGGGGATGATGGTTCTTCCGTCATACTTGAGAATGGGAGAATTACTTGTTACAAATAAAACATTAAAAAATTCGTATAACAATTTGAAAAAAGAAAAGAACAGACTTAAAAAACTTAATGATAGTAATAGCGACAGAATTTTGCAGCTACAAGAGACAGTCGATGCACTTAATAACAGAAATAAAGAATTAGAAAATTACATAAAAAATATTGACACATCTAATAATAAATGATATATTATAAGTGATGACTTTATATCATGCCAATGTAACTTTTTGGTGTTTGCTTACAGTATGTGGCAGATGGTTTAGCCGTTGATATAATATCATTATTTAAAAGGATTAAATGGATAGTTAAAGTTAAAAATAGAGAGAATCTTAGGTGTATTCTCTCTATTTTATTTTTTGCCATTTTCACAAATACCTATTTTATAACATATGGAGAAAAGAAAAATGAACTCACAGATAAATATAAGAGCGGCTAAGATAGAAGATGCTGCAAGATTACTTGAGATATACAGTTATTATGTAAAAGAAACAGCAATCACTTATGAGTATGAAGTGCCGTTGCTTGATGAATTTAAACAAAGAATTTCGCACACGCTTGAAACACATCCCTATATTGTTGCGGAGTCAGATGGAGAAATCATCGGATATGCTTATGCAGGCAAGTACCATCCGAGAGCTGCATATAGCTGGGATGCGGAGACGACTATATATCTTGACAATAATTTTAGGGGAAACGGTGTTGGCAGAAAACTGTATTCATATCTTGAGGAAATCTTAAAGGTACAGGGGTTTGTAAAAGCAATCGCACTTATCACACCGCCTATGACAGAAGCGGACAACGATGTTTACAGAAGTGTGCATTTTCATGAAAATATGGGATATAAACTTTCGGGCAGACTCACATACAGTGGTTACAAATTTGGCAGGTGGTTTGATACGGTAACTATGGATAAGATGTTGTGTGAGCCACATGAAAATATGGAGTCTGTAAAAACTTTTGATGAGGTCAGGGGACAGTTTGGGATATAAGATGAAAGATAGGAAGTAACAGTTCAGCCCCAAAAAAGATAAGTCAATAATACATGAGCTTGCTCAATGTATTATTGACTTGTTTTTCGGGGCTGAACTGTTACGATAGGAAATGGTATAAACGAAAAAATCATTGACAATCCCCCAGCCACCATTATATAATCAACTTAGTTATGCAAATGCGACGACGGAGAGAAGTAGCATGATTTATCGTTCAAAGCGAGTGAAGGACGGTGAGAGCTTCGCAAAGTGAATTCATGTGAATAACACTCTATCAGCAGCGAACTGAACACAGATTATTGTATGCAGACATATTGGGATTGAAATCATTATTGTGCATAAGTATTGTATTGATTTGATTTCATTTTATACTGTATATAAAGTTTGTCAGTAGGGGAGCCGTAAGCTGCACGACAGACAGCATATGAGTGACTGACAAGACAGTAATTCGGGTGGTACCGCGGACAATAATATGTTCGTCCTGAACTTTTAGTTTGGGGCGGACTTTTTTATGTTATAGGAAACTTTTTGTTTCCTATAACATAAAAAGCGCTCCGTGAGGATGTGCATTCCGCTCAAGCACGAAAGAGTCGCAAGCGGCTCTTTATCCCTGTCTGATTTATATACTGTCTGAACTATTTAGTTATTTGCAAAACTATTTTTTAAATTTAATCTGCCTGTACAGATACAATAAATAATGTTAGACGGCATTTTGTCGCCGTCAGCACTTAGTCAGCGTTTTTTGCTGACTTATGTACTGCTACCGGTGACAATATAGCGGGAGCGTGCCGGCGGTATTATATATTGTATCTGTGCAGGCATCAAAGAGTAAAGTAAGTTTTGCAAAGACCTGTTTTTTAGGAGGTAAAAATGAACGTAGGAAACATTTATCGTGACAAAACATTAAACGACATTGGCGAGAGCAATGTCGGTGAAACATTAAGACTTGCCGGATGGGTAGAAAATATCCGTGACCACGGCGGTGTATCATTTGTTGACCTTAGGGATATGTACGGTGTTATGCAGGTTGTTATGCGTGACACAAAACTTCTCGATGGTATAAGCAAAGAGGACTGTATCTCAGTTGAGGGTGTCGTAGAGCACAGAGATGAGGAGACATACAATCCAAAGATACCGACAGGAACTATCGAGCTTGAAGCACACAAAGTAGAAGTTCTTGGCAGAGTTTACAGACAGCTTCCTTTTGAGATTATGACATCAAAAGAGACAAGAGAGGATGTTCGTCTTAAATACCGTTATCTTGACCTTAGAAATGCAAAGGTTCGTGACAATATGATTTTTAGATCAAATGTTATAAGTTTTCTTCGTCAGAAGATGACAGACATGGGATTTTTAGAAATTCAGACACCTATCCTTTGTGCTTCATCACCTGAGGGTGCAAGAGATTATATCGTACCATCACGCAAATTCAAAGGTAAATTTTATGCATTGCCACAGGCACCACAGCAGTACAAGCAGCTTCTTATGGTGTCAGGTTTTGACAAGTATTTCCAGATAGCACCTTGTTTCAGAGATGAGGATGCGAGAGCAGACCGTTCACCGGGAGAGTTCTACCAGCTCGATTTTGAGATGAGCTTTGCAACACAGGAAGATGTATTTAAGGTTGGTGAGGAAGTCCTCACGGCAGCATTTGAGAAATTTGCACCTGAGGGATATGAAGTTACACAGGCACCATATCCTATCATCAGCTACAAACAGGCAATGCTTGAGTTTGGTTCAGACAAGCCTGACCTTAGAAATCCGCTTCGCATTGTCGATGTGACAGATTTCTTCCAGAGATGCACATTTAAGCCGTTCCATGGAAAGACAGTCCGTGCGATAAATGTCCATGCAAAACTTTCAAAGGGACAGCATGAGAAACTTCTCAAATTTGCACAGTCTATCGGAATGGGCGGACTTGGTTATCTTGAAGTTCTTGAAGATAAGTCATATAAGGGACCTATCGACAAATTTATTCCTGATGACATGAAACAGGAAATTGCTGATATAGCAGGACTTACACCGGGAGATACAATCTTCTTTATCGCAGACAGAGAAGCACAGGCAGCTCTTTATGCAGGACAGATTCGTACAGAGCTTGGAAACAGACTTGACCTTATCGAGAAGAACAGCTACAGATTTTGCTATATAAACGACTTCCCAATGTATGAGTATGACAATGAGGAGAAGAAATATATCTTTACTCACAATCCATTCTCAATGCCACAGGGCGGACTTGAAGCATTAAACACAAAAGAGCCGTCAGAAATCCTTGCATACCAGTATGACATTGTATGTAACGGTATCGAGCTTTCATCAGGAGCAGTCCGCAACCATGACCTCGACATAATGGTTAAGGCATTTGAAATCGCAGGCTATACAGAGGAAGACTTAAAGGAAAAATTCGGAGCACTCTACAATGCATTCCAGTTTGGAGCACCACCACACGCAGGAATGGCACCGGGAGTAGACCGTATGATAATGCTTCTTCGCAACGAGGAAAACATCCGTGAGATAATACCATTCCCGATGAACGGAAATGCACAGGATCTTATGTGTGGTGCACCAAACGAAGTAAGCGAGCAGCAGCTTAGAGAAGTGCATATAAAAGTAAGACAGTAAATGTGATATGTGATAAGATACTGCTGATAAAATATAGGATTACACAGTTATGTATTTCTGAGTAAAATAACAGATTTTTGAAAAAAAATATTTATTACATTCTTGATTTGTGTTGTGCAGAAGCATAGCAGCATGGAATGTGTAAAGTAAAGAAACAGAAAAAAGCCATATTGTAAATATAATTTTTATATTTGCAATGTGGCTTTTTTTGTTACTGGGATTATCTGTAAGTGTGCTATAATTTAAAAAGTAGAGAGCTGTGTATGAATATTGAAAATAAAAAATGTAACACAATGGATAGTGTGTTACATTTTTGCTTACATAATATTTATCGGCAGTCAGATTGGATACTTTAGCTTTTTTTAAAAATTTTTGAAAATTGTTAATAGCCTAGCTATAAAAAATAATTGAAAGGATGGATTATTGAAATGAAACTTACTCAGCCTATTCGTAATGTTGTGGAATTAGATAAGATTAAGAAATATTATTGCGATATTAAGCCAAATAAAAGAAATTATCTTCTTATTGTATGCGGACTTAATACCGCTTTGCGTATTTCTGATATTTTAAAACTTCGTTGGAAAGATGTATATAATGAAAGTCTGCTGTCTTTCAAATCTCATATTGATGTAAAAGAGAAGAAAACAGGAAAGAAAACGACTATTTTTATAAATGATAATTTAAAAGAAGCATTGGCATCATATTTAAAAGAAATTTTTGAAAAGAAAGAAAATTTATGTGAGGTGATGGAACAATTTATTTTTCTGGGTCAGAAATCAGAAAATAAGCCTATCAGCAGGATTCAGGCATTTCGCATAATATCATCCGCAGCAAAAAAATGTCTGCTCAGTCAAAAGGTGAGCTGCCATTCGCTCAGAAAAACATTTGGGTATCATGCCTGGAAAAAAGGAGTGTCACCGGCATTGCTTACCAGTATCTATAATCATTCGTCATATAAAATAACAACAAGGTATCTTGGGATAGACCAGGATGACAGGGACGAAGTCTTTTGTCTTGTAAATCTATAGTGCAACAAAGAGGCTTAAAATTTGTATCAATGTGGCAGTTGGGCTATAGGTTATGTTTAGAGATGCTCAAATGCATACTTAATAAAACTATCAGCAAAGAAAACAAAAATTTTCATACGGGCACAAATAACATTATTGCCGTATTGCAGGTGTAAACCGTAATTGTGCATAAAAGTTTTGTGTCTGTTTGTAATGTAAAAATCTTGTATTCAGATTTAATGCATCATTAAAATTCTTCTAATATATTTTTAGTCACATCATTTTATAATAATAATTTCAGCTTTTATCATGTGTTCTAACTAAAATCACTTATTTCATAAAAAATATTTTCAAATAAAGTTTCCATGACAGGAAAAAAATGTAACACAATATCCATTCTGTTACATTTTCGATTACAAGGCAAGGATATAGCAGTTTTCGGTTATAAATAGTATTTCGTTAAATATTTATTTTAATTCAGTTTGCTAAAAATTATTGCTAAAAACTACATATGTAGTGTCAGGACAACAAAAAATTGATGCATTGAATAAGCACGCACTCTCAAAAGTACATTCAAGCTCAATATATTAAAGATTTACTTTTTGTCGTACTGGTATAAATCAATAAAAGACAGGCTGAGAAATAAAAATGTGATATGAAATAGCAGCTAAAAAAACTGCCGTAAATAAAATACAGGGAGGTAATGCAAATGTTAAGGCTTTCAGTTGAAAACAAAGAGTATCTCATGGTTGGAGATAATGTAAAGATTATTTTTCTCGGTGGTTCAGGAAACCATCACAGGATAATGATAGATGCACCGAAGGATGTGAATATAGTCAGAAGCAAAGCTCTTAAAAAACATATGAAAGAAAACGGAATAGAGTGTGAGTTTCCTTCTTACTATGAAGAAAAAGAGCATCCTGAAAAATATCGCAGAAAATAAAAATTTAGAGGCTGTTTTTGCACTGACAGTCCGCAAAGCGACTGTATTTATGTACAAGCAGCAAAGCGGATTGCGTATATCCGCATGGCTTTGGTAATAAATCGGTGAACAGATGATAATGTCTTATATTTTGATGTAATAGTCAAAAGCAGACAGAGATGTATGCTTACATACAAATTGCTATCTGCGGCTTGACTCTGAAAATCATATTTTTCAGATAAGACAGTGTGGATTTTTCAGAGTTTTATTAATCGAAAATGATACAGCGGCATCGTGCATTGATTTTATTATAAATAAAAATACAAAACAAATTTCACAATACGCTCACAAACGGATTTGGAGCGTAGGAAAAACACGGAGGTAATTATTATGGCAATGATAGTACAGCACAATATGTCAGCAATGAACGCTAACAGAATGTTAGGAATAACAAATAGTTCACTTGCAAAATCAACAGAAAAACTTTCTTCAGGTTATAGAATTAACCGTGCAGCAGATGATGCGGCAGGACTTTCTATTTCCGAAAAAATGAGAAGCCAGATTCGTGGCTTAAACAAAGCATCTGACAATGCACAGGATGGTATCTCACTTATACAGACAGCAGAAGGTGCATTAAATGAGTCTCACTCAATTCTCCAGAGAATGAGAGAACTTTCAGTACAGGCATCAAACGGTACAGAGACAGATGATGACCGCGAGGCAGTACAGAAGGAAATCAGCCAGCTTCAGGACGAGCTTACAAGAATCTCAAGCACAACAGAGTTTAACACAATGAAGCTTCTTGATGGTTCGTTAGGTGGCGGAAGTTCTGCTACAGGTATTAAGGTGGATGCTTCAGTAAGCAATAAAGCTTTGCAGGCAGGTGCATTAAAAACTACTGCAGCTACTAATGGCAAATATACAAGTGCCGGAGCTGTAAGTGCCGCAGATGATTTGAGTGCAGGAGATACAACAAGCCTGACAGTCAATTTCTTAAATGAAAAAGGTGAGCAGGATTCTATTACTGTAAATCTTAAGTACAAGGATGCTACGACACTTGTAAGTGAGGATGGTTCTAGGGAATATACTGTAGCTGCTGGCAAAGCAACAGTAGAAGATAAAACAAAGGCATTTCTTGCGGAATTAAAGCAGACTTCATTAGCAGATGATTTTACTATGGTAGGAACTGCTGCTGATGGAAAAATTGAATTTACTGCAAAGACAGCAGGAACTGAGACTTCTCGCATTCTTTCTACATCTGAGAGCAATATAAAAGCAGGAGTATTTACCCAGGCTACAGCTACAAAGGCAGCTGACACTAAGGCACCGGCAGATGCATACCAGAGTATAAAAGCAGATGTAGGAACATATGATGGGGGAGCTACAACAAACATTGACGATTATATCTTTACAGTAAACGGTGAGCGTTTTATGTATGCTACTGCTGATGGTGTTGCTGCACTTAAGAGCAAAACTGACTATAGTGATGTTAATTTTGTTAAGGCGGATACAGTGGATGATGCTGCTGCAAGTGCTATGGCAAGTTTGATTTCTGCTAAAACCGGTATCAATGCTGAAATAGACGCAAATGAAACAACAACAGTTGACCTTAAACCAAGTGCATCTTCAAGCACAGCAGGTAAGGGCATGACACTTCAGATTGGTGCAAACGAAGGTCAGACAATGAGCTTCTCTATTGATGATATGAGTGCTAAATCACTTGGTGTTGACGGAAACAAGGTTGACCTTGCTACTCAGTCAGGAGCACAGAAGGCTACTACAACTATTGATGCAGCTATCAAGAAAGTATCTGCACAGAGAAGTAAACTCGGTGCTGTTCAGAACCGTCTTGAGCATACAATAGCAAACCTTGATACAGCTGCTGAGAATACTCAGACATCTGAGTCTCGTATCCGTGATACAGATATGGCTGAAGAAATGGTTGCATACAGCAAGAATAACATTCTTTTACAGGCAGGTCAGTCTATGCTTGCACAGGCTAATCAGTCTAACCAGGGTGTACTTTCACTTCTTCAGTAATGATAGAATGATGGCAGGTTGATGATGCAAATTTATTTTGCTGATTACAGTAGATGCAAGTATAATTATTTAGAATAAATCATACTGGTTAAAATAAACCGCTGCGGAATATATGGCTTTATCATATATTTCGCAGCGGTTTTTTGTTGCAGAGTTTATTGTTTATTTACGCGAAAGCAAAGCTCAGATGGAACAAATAAATTTGTTCCATCTGAGCGTGCTCGCGAGGGCTTTGCCCTCATTTCAGAAATGAAAGGCTATTCTACCATAAAAAGATAATTAACAATACAATGAACAAGCTCATTGTATTGCCACTTATCTTTTTATGGCTGAACTGTTACCGGCAAAAATAATTCCGTCTTGTTAAATGTTTACATATAGAGTTGATAAGTGATATAATATAAACATTAGTGCCTGGCGTTCCAAAATGTACGGGTGACGGTAACGGGTTGAGACAGCATGGAGGTTAAAATGAACAAAAAGATAAATCAATATGCAAAAGGAAAATTTGAATATACTCAGTCAAAGATTCAGTGTGACAGGCAGATGTTACAGCTTGAAACGCAGGCAGGTGAGAATATCAGTGGAAGTTTTAAAATTTGGGTCGAAGATGCAAAAGAAGTCAGAGGCATGGTTGTTACGGATTGTCATTACATGACTTTGGAAGAAGATGTTTTTCAGGGAAAAGAGGAAGAGATAAAATATACTTTCACAGGTGAAAAATGTGTTCCGGGAGAAGTTATAAAAGGTGATTTTTACATTATATCAGATCATGGATGTATAAGGATTCCATTTAATGTATTGATTGGTGTTCCGGCATGCAATGCATCTATAGGAAAGATAAAGGATATGTTTCATTTTGCAAATCTTGCAAGAGAAGATGAGTCAGAGGCAGCAGCTCTGTTTAAAAATAAAAACTTTGAGCAGATATTTTTATATAAAGACCCTGATAATATTGCATTATACAGAGGACTGCTTGCAGGAACAGGCAAGGGTGTGGCATTAGAAGAATTTCTTATTGCGGTTCGCAAAAAACTGCCTATCAGGTTTTCGATAGATAAATCAAATTTTATTTATGATGACTGTATAGAGTCATTTGTTGAGGAAGTAACGCTCACAAAGGACAACTGGGGTTTTTGCGAGATACATATAGAGTCAGATGCAAAATTTTTGCAGCCTGAACATAAAATAATATGGACAGATAAATTTTTCGGAGATTCTTACAAACTTAAATTTCTCGTGGATATTGATAAGATGACTGCCGGCATTAATTATGGACGAATCAGGATATGCACCGTAAGACAGACCCTTACAATAGAAGTTATGGCTCAGAAGCACGGGACAGACCATGAGATAGTGGTAAAAAGTCTTGCAAGACAGAGGGCATATTATTCTCTTGTAAAATTATATCTCGATTTTTCTATGTCAAAGATAGATAAAAAAGAGTATATATCGCAGGTACAAAAAGAAATCATACATCTGCATGGCAATGAAAAAAAACTTTATGACATACATCTTGGCATCCTTGCCGGAGACAATGGAGTTGTAAAAGGTGGTCTTGCTTATTTTAATGAGATTGAAAATAAAATATATGAAAATGATAAGATTGTTTATTGTGCATATCAGTATCTCAAGGCACTGTGGGCAGAGGAAAATGAAATAAAGGATGAATGCATCAAAAATGTAAGGGAATGTTATGAGATAGAAGATAACAGTTGGCAGGTGTTATGGTTTTTACTTTATCTTGACCCTGTATATGAATCAGACAGAAGAAAACTTGAAGATGTGCTTATTTGTGTAGAGGGAGGATGCAGCAGCCCTGTTATCTATTTTGAGATGTGCAGTGCACTCAATTCTTCTGCCGGAACATTAAGGGAGCTAACACCTGGTATCATAAGATGTCTTCACTGGGGATGCGAAAATAAATTTTTATCAAAAGAACTGGCACTCAGATATATTTATCTTGCAAGCCGTTCAAAAGAATTTAACAAAGTCGTATTGCGTGACATGATAAAAACATACGAGAACTTTAGTGAGGATGAGGTACTCGCAGCAATATGCCGTATGTTAATGAGAGGACAGCTCATAAATGAAGAAGCAAATAAATGGTATGCTCTGGCAATAGAACACAACTTAAAGATTACAGAACTTTTTGAATATTATATGGATTCGATTAATGTTGAGGAGGGCATTAAGCTTACGAAACAGGTATTGTTATACTTTATGTATGATAATCATTTATCAGTTTCCAAAAAAGCACTTCTTTACTCATATATAATAAAAAATCGTGAGAACGATCCGGGGACATATGAATCATATCAGGAGATTATTGAAAATTTTGCTTTTAAGCAGATAGAGGCAGGCAGGATAAGTGAAAATCTTGCAATTTGCTATGAGCAGTTTTTAAATGAAGAAAATATTACCGATGAGATAGCGGATAAACTTCCCAATATAATGTTTGCCCATGAAGTAAGATGTGCAAACCCTGATATAGCCGGAGTGTATGTGCGTCACAGAGAATTAAAAACCGAGCAGTTCGTACCTCTTGTAAATGGCAGGGCGGTAGTGCAGATATTTACGGAAAATGCACGCATTTTTTTGGCAGATGCACTTGACAACAGATATGCCATGTCGATAGATTACACTCTAAATAAACTGCTTCATCTTGACCATATAGCAGAAAAATGTTATGAAAAAAATAAGACGAATGTACTTTTGTTACTTTATATGTATGATAAGATTGAACATTTCAGACAGGTGAACGCTGATACAGTAGATGTATTAAAGAGAGTTTATGAACTTGATATAGTAAGTGAATTTCAGAAAAGAAAAATATTTTCAGCATTGCTCAGATATTATTTTGATAATTTTGAGGGAGACCTTCTCGATGAAGCACTTGAAAGTATTGACTGGGAGGATGTAAATCCGGGAGACAGACAGCAGTATATAGAATATTGTGCGGTAAGGCATTGTTACAAAAAGGCAATGGATGGTATAATGAGTTTCGGATACGAAGACATAGACGCAAAACGCCTTTTGCAAATATCATCAGACTTCTTTGCACAGCAGAAAAATGAAGATTCATTCATGATAAAGCTCGCATGGCATATATTTAAGTCTGGCAAATTTGATGAGAATGTACTTCGGTATATATGTATGTTTTACAATGGAAGTCTTGCGGGTATGGTGGGGATATGGAAAGCTGCCGTAGGGTTTAATATCGATGCAAAAAATCTTGAAGAAAGAATAATCGCACAGATGGTGTTTACTGAGGAGATAATCCCGGAAAGTTACAGCGTATTTTACAGCTTTTATGAGCATGACTCCAATAGAAAACTCACATCGGCATTTATGAAAATGCTTGCTTACAGATACCTTGTTAAAAACTTTGAACTGCCTGAAAAGCTTTTTGATTATTTCTATCAGGAAGTGAGAAAACATGAAAATCTGCCATGTCTGATAGCTGTTTTAAAATATTTCAGCGAATGTAAAGAGCTTACAACGGACAAGATAAATTTTGCCGATTACAATTTAAACAAATTATATTCGCAGGGAAAAATTTTTCCGTTTTTTAAAGATTACTATGGAAAGTTTCCGTTACCGATACATATTCTTGATGAACATTATGTAGAATACATAGCAGATCCTAAGTACGAAGTAAAGATACATTATCTTATCACATCGGTAAAACAGGATGAGGGTGAGTATATAACGGAAGAGATGCCTGATATATTTGAGGGTATAAGGGTAAAAGATTTTGTAATGTTTCAGGATGAGATACTTAAATATTATATAACTGAAATGCGTCCTGAAGGAGAAGTTGAAACCTTAAGAAGTAGTGTTCACTTTGATGAGACAATGGACAATGAGAGAGCGGGCAGCAGATTTCACAATATAAATATGATGCTTATCGCAAAAGAGATGAATGATGATGAGACTCTTATCGAGATGATGACAGATTATGCGACAGAGAGAGAAAATGTCAAAAAAATGTTTAAGCTGTTATAAGTTTATATGTGGACTCATGGTCTGATAAAAACATATGAAATTTATGTGTTGCACAGATTTTATGTTAGCAAGCATCGAAGCAAATTGCGAATATCCGATTTGTTTCGTATGGCGACGAAAGGGGAAAGTTTAGATGGAAGCAGGAAGAAGTCTTTTAGTGGGTATTGATTTATGTGACGATATGGCACAGATTTCATATTACGACAAAAAAATATATGAGCCTGTTCCGGTGGGCATACCTGTTGGTGATAAATATATATATGAAATTCCTTCGGCACTTCTTGTAAATCCAAATACAAATGAGTGGCTGTGGAAAACAAAAGAAAATATGCAATTAGGCGGATACACGCTTATATCCAACCTGTTAAGCAAGATAAAGAAAAGTGAAAAGTTCCAGGAGGGAAGTTACATTTTTAAGACGAAAGATGTTGTCAAAAAATTCATGGTGAAACTTTTAAGTCTGTTAAATGAACATTTTCCGAATGAAACAATATTAAAACTTGTCATTACTATTCCGGAGAGAGAAAATGTTATCGTAGATTTATTGAAAAACATTCTTGCGGAACTGGGAATAAGAAATGACAGACTTGTTATTCTGGGACATAAGCAGAGCTATATGTATTATGCAGTCAGTCAGCCAAAGGAACTTTGGGCGAATAGTGTAGGATTGTTTGAATTTGATGAGATGGGATTAAGATACACAAATCTTACTGTAGATAAGAGAACAATACCATATATTGTCGGTGCAGATGTGCATGACCTGTCAGACATTATGCCATATTCAGTGTTGCAGGAAAAAGGCGATGTTAAATATATGTTTTTGAATACGGCAAATACAATGCTGCATAAAAAAATGGTTACAACGATTTATGTGACAGGAAAAGGGTTTGATCAGAGGTGGGCAACTGATGCTTTAAAAGAACTGTGCAATGGCAGGAGAGTGTTTAGAGGACAGAATCTTTTTAATAAAGGAGCAGCGTATGCGGCAAGGATGCTCACTGACAGGGAAAAAACAAAAGAATTTATTTTTCTCGATGACGATATGCTCACAAGTGATATATCTATCCGGACATATCACAATGCAAAGATGCACGATGTTGTGCTTGCAAAGGCTGGAACATTGTGGAGCGATATAGATGAATCTATAGATATAATACCTGATAATGAAGATGAAATTCAGATTACCGACAAAAATGTACTGACAAGAGAAACGAGAGCTCATATACTTTCGCTCAGCGGTTTTGCTGTCAGGGATAATAAGACGACCAGATTTACTGTAAGAATCAGATTTGC
>OOCP01002827.1_pt1 | contig 13889 bp, 19 predicted proteins | sample 1671511 | NCBI WGS metagenome assembly OOCP01 (sample SAMN06348164, study PRJEB24527) | human gut metagenome | biome: human gut; feature: ankylosing spondylitis patient; material: feces | host: Homo sapiens | place: China | collected 2015-10 | reverse complement strand
AAATCAAGTCCATCAATTTTAGATGGAGTATGATGATTGCCTATTATAAAGCATATTCTATCAATATTTTTGTTATAACCTACCCTTTTTAATATTTCTTTCGCTACTTCTGGTCCTTCCTTTTCTTGATAGACACCATCAATAGAACCGTATTTTTTTTTGTGCTTCAACCGCACCAATATCATGTAGTATAGCAATAATACTGATGAATTCTTTTTCTTCCTCTCCGATATTTTCTCCTTTCATTATATCTTCTGCATTTTTCAAAACTTTGAGAGTATGCTCTATGCCAAAAGGAATTTCTTTGAATACTTCTTTCATCTCTATAATAATTTTTTCTTTAAACATAAATTACCTCCATTTATACCTTATAGGTGTTTTAGTTCTATCTATCCACTTTTTTGTTCTCCGATACAATCAGCATCATGGGACGGCGCATTTCATCCTGCATCCCCGGAATATCCATCATTTAAGTTTTTTACAATTACAGGAAATGGCAAATCTACTATCTACCTCTCAATTTTTATGGCTCTGACAATGATAATATCCGGGATTTCTTTATTAAAATAGCATTCTTCGTAAAATCCGTCTATGACAAATCCGGTATCAAAACACAGATTAAAAATATCCTGTAAAGAACGATGATAATAACATTGTTTTTGCGGCTGTCCTTCAATCGCAATATCGTAATAGCTGTGCGGCGTCATATATTTTTCTGTAAGCGTTACAAAACAGGGGTGCTGTGTCGCAAATACAAATACTCCGTTATCCTCAAGCAATTTATAAACAGAGGTAAAAAGCGGCTTAATATCGGTAATATCCATGACCGCCATATTGGAGACTGCTTTTGTAAACGGCTTATTTCTTTTTAATGCCATCAGACTTGTTTCATTCGTGGCGTCTGCTACACAAAACTCAATGTGATCAGCATACCGTTTTTGGCGCTTTTTTGCCAGTTCCACCATTTTCTCACTATAATCAAAAGCCAAAACAGAGACAGCTTTTTCTGCAAGATATGCAGAATAATTTCCATTTCCACAGGCAATATCTAAAATATAGTCTGTTGGATCAGGATTTAGAAGCTCTGTTACTTTGGGGCGGACAACTTCTCTGTGAAAATCATTTGATTCATCCCCCATTGCACAATCCCAAAATTCAGCGTTTTGATTCCAGATTTGCTTTACTTTCTTCCTTTGAATACTGCATAATATCCTCTTTCTGCAAAATTACTTTTTCTCCTTCGCCCCATGGCTCCTGAAATGCGTGATAATGATGTTCCAATATTTCATCTGTTGTCACAAACGGCGAATTGGCATTTAAGACCTGATTTCTTTTATATAGTCTTTTTTGCAAAAGCTCCTTACTGGCTTTCATATAGACAAGTTCCGTTTCAGCGCCTGCTTTTTGGATCAGCTCTTTATAAAAATTCCGATTTATTTATCGCCTGAATCCAATCCAAGCTCTTTCAGTTCTTCTTCGTTTTGGATATCTTCATCGGTTTTCTCTCCCGTGATAGCACGGTACGCTTCTTTGATGCCGTTTCTCACTGCCCATTTGATAACGTAATACAGCGCAATCAAAATAATGATCGCGGTTCCTCCGCTGATGCCTAATTCATTCCACATGATTCGAGCCTCCCAATTCCGATTTGTTGCGCTAAGCCGAGTATACCACACCCGCTAAGGAAAGAACACCCCCGATAAGAGTGAAATTCTCGGCTTGCTGTTCCTCTTCAACGTGGGCTGGCGAATGACACAAAAAATCCCCAGACCGAATGGTCTGGGGATGTGGTGGAGCATTGTCCACGGCACTCGAACCCAACACTTCCTCACGGGTGACCGTTTTGGCATCATCCGTGAAGTTGAAATTGAGTACGACCCGGTCATCAAAGACGTAGACCGAGTTGACAAAGGTATCAATGATCTGCCGCTGGTGTTCCGTGCTGCCCACGTCACCCTTGCGGAATTTCTCAAGCCAGAACCGAATCCATTCACGGGTCAGGACGGGCTTTTTCAGTTCTTCTTCCAGAATACTGGTGTTCAGAGCTTCCTTCTGGGCTTCCAGCTCGTCCAACCGCTGCTTGGTGGTCGGGGTCAGGATGCCCTGTTCAATGGCTTCCAGAAGGTTTGCCAACCGCTTCTCCGTATCCCGGAGCTGCTCTTTCAGGACAGGCAGCCGGGTGTTCTCCTGCTGCTGGGCTTCCATAATCAAATCTATCAGCCGTTCGATGATTTCATCGCTGAAAATCACCTTGATGGCAGTCTCCACCACGAACCGTTCCAACGGCTCTTTGCGGATGGCTTTCAGATCGCAGTGCGCCTTGCCGTGGCGTTTGGCTTTGCCACACTTGTAGTAATAGTAGGTGTTTCCCATGTGGCTTGTGCCGCTTTCGCCGCCCATGAGCGTACCGCACTTGCCGCAGAACAGCTTGGTGGTCAGCAGATAGCTCACATCCTCTTTTGCGGGCCGACCATGGGCAATCCTGTTCTGCTCAAAACGCTGCTGCACCCGGTCAAACAGGTCCTGGTCAACAATGGCCGGAATGCCGCCCGGCGTCACAATGTCCTTGTAGCGGTATTCGCCGATGTAGCGGCGGTTGCGGAAGATCTGGAAGAAGCTGTTCTTCACGAACGGCTTCCCGGTACGGGTACGCAGGCCGCGCTCGTTCAGGGATGCGGCAATCTTCTCAGCCGGTTCGCCGTTGGCGTACCGGCTGAAGATCTCCTGCACAATAGGAGCCGTTTCCGGGTCGATATGGTACAGCCTGTCCTCTTTGCCGATGGTGAAACCCAGCGGCACCACACCACCGTTGTACTTGCACTGGAGGGCGTTTTCGCGCTCACCGCGCGCCACTTTCAGGGCGAGCTCGGCGGAATAGTATTCCGCCATGCCAATCAGCATACTCTCCACCATAATGCCTTCAGGCCCCTGCGAGATGGGTTCCATGGCAGACACCAGATGGACACCGTTCTTTTCCAGCTGGTACTTGTAGTTCACGGCATCGAACCGATTCCGGGCAAAGCGGTCCAGCTTCCAGACCAGAACTACGTCGAAGATTTTCTTTCCGCTGTCCTTGATCATCCGCTGAAAGTCTGGGCGGTCATCCGTTTTGGCAGAGTAGGCACGGTCAATGTAGGTGCCGACCACGGTGATGCCGTTCTTCTCGGCGTAGTCCTTGCAGTCGCGCAGCTGTCCCTCAATGGACGCTTCACGCTGGCTGTCGGATGAATAGCGGGCGTAGATTACAGCGGTCATGACGGACACCTCTCATTCTACATCATTGAACGGTGGAGCGTTCTTTCAAAGCACTGTTTCGTATAATGTATATACCATGTTTTGATGGAGAAATCAAGACTTTTTATTATCTTCAGTTTTTCTTTTTGAACAATTGACCCAACAGCCACCCCTCTCGTTGAAATGAGGTGACTGTTGGGCCGACTTGCTCGGATTCCTTTATTCTTCGTTTAGCTGGACGATGGTATTATAAAAGATTTTGTTTGGAATAACGACTTGAAGAACACCCTTTTTCAAAAGTGCTTCTATGCGTTTCATGACATACCAGTCACTTACCGGAGCAGAAATCGCTTTTAATACGTCTGCGGTAAGTTCACCAACCGAAATAGGAATTCTCGATACTAAACTAATAATTCTCTGGTCGAAATAATCTATGTTAACGCTTTTAACATCGTTCGCATGCCAAATACGCATGGAGGTGTTTTCGTTTAATAGCTTTCCCCATCTTTTGGCATACTCAGTAATAGTTTCTTCCGTCAAATACTTTTGTGAGATCTTATCGGTTTTCCCTTCCATAAATTCTTTCAGACCTTCTCTGGATGCAAGCAAAATTCTATTTGTACCATACTTTGCTGCATAGTAACAAATATAATAAATGCCGCACCAACAATCGGCAGAACTCCTGACCCAAACACGCAGTGGCTTATGATTTATCATATCACATTGAACCGCATTCGCTGTACCATGATATTTCGACCACAGTTGTCTAGCTTCAATTTGGCTGTCAGGATAATATTCTGAAAGGCAATTCACGAATTGTTTGCAACGATATTCTGAATCGCAAGCATATTGAAGTTCTCCCATTGATAACATAAACGGAAACAACTTTACACTTTCGACGATGCCTAAAGCTGCTAACATATTGACATCACTGGGTTCAAAAACAATTTCATCCATAGCTGGTCAAAATCATAATTTCGGGATGGTAACTTGTGTAGTTGCACTCCAATAGAGTGGTTTGCTTGAGCCAACCACTCCAAAATAACACCCAACGCTGCAATCAAGATAAGTTCCAACATCATAGAAGTCATATGTATAGGTTGTATTATATATACTTTGTTCTGGAACTAGTGCTGTCGTTGAAAATGGGCAGCTTCGTTCGATGTTATCGGAATAGCTCGTGTAGTAATCCGTTCCTGAAACATTTTTTATTAAATCCGGGCCAATACCGACGGTAGTTCCACTCATATAAAAGCCCAATCCATTGGCCTTTGTATAAAGAACTCTCCATGTTCCATCAATATACGATACAACTCTTGAGCCGTCTGTATTAGAAACAGGAATGCGCATTGGAACCTCGGCCAAAACATAAAATCCGAGATTCTCTTGTTCTTGCACAGAAAGATTGAGAAGTTCTTCTATCGAATAATCATCGATCTTTCTCTTATTTCCAGTTGCAAATGCTGAAACTACTAGAATACTGCTGGAATAGAAAATATTGTGACCTTACACTGCTTTGGGTGATTACTTTGCTTTCCTTCATTGAATAGCTAGAACAACAGCTACTATCAAGAACAAAGTTGAAAGCCCAAGCTGAACCCATGCAATTTTTTCGTTTTCGGCATTGTTACAGCCTTTGGAGGATACTGCCACTTGGATATAATGCACTGCTACGATTCCATATGAGAAAAACAAAGAAGCCCAAGCATAAGGTACTGCGCTTTTATCTGTCAATCGGACAAGATTACTAGTCCATACTGAAATGCAGCCCCAAAGGGCAAAAGGAGCAATAAGAAAAAAGTTGCTTTTGCCTTTTTTCATTCTTAGCCTCCCACAGCTTGATGGTACGATTTTGTAGTATCCATAAGGTGTCCACCGGAATCATACGAATACAAAATATCATGATAGCAATGGGTATAGTAGCTATTACCATATGCGAAATGGACTTCATACAGCGATTGATTTATAACAACTTTCGATGGAGAAGTAGCTAGAACCACACTAACCAAAAAGGATCCAACCGTAACAGCAGTGCTTCCCGGCAAGTGCAACCCAGTAATTAAAAGGCTTGCTGCAGTTTCAACTCCACCAATCTCAATTTGCGCAATCGCCGTATTGTCAATTGTATAGCTGAGATTTGATACAAATATATGCTTATACTGTGATCCTGTAACATCACTTCCAACAGTGGCTCCCCTTGTTTGAGGCATAGATTTTGAAGTTGCTAATTTCAAAAAGACATCATAGCTTTGATTGGTCAATTTGCTTTTTTTCGTTTTTTGGGCTTTCGTATAGACAAGTTCACCTGTACCATCTTCTTTAACGCTCCGGTTCAAGGTAACATTTTGTCCATCAATATCAGTAAAGCGAGTTACTTCAATGATCGTATTTTTATCTATTTTGTAGGACACTTGCACAGTTCTTGCAACAGTAGCCACCAAATTTTCACGGTCGCTTTTAGAAATAATTTTTGTTTTACTGATTGCACTGTCTGCAAAAGCCGTTGTCATTGGCAAATTTTGTAAAGCGGCTACTGTTATGCCTAAACATAAAGTTTTCAAGAATTCTCTTCGAGATACATCTTTCATATTCTATCACCTCACATCGTTTTTGATATAATGTCTATCATATGAGTTTAGTTGCAATCAAGCGATTCAGGGACATCCGGCTGATACGCTGTAAAGCAGCAGGTGCTATTCACACTTAAGACTGCAATCGCCATTGCAAAAGCACATGTAATTTTACTCAGGAAAAAAATCAGTTTTTGTGAATTCTGTTTCATATTGTCCTCCACATTACATAGAATACGTTACATCGACTTCATTGTTTGTTCCGCGAGGAGTTCCCTTCAGCCAGCAAGTATGAGAAGCAATACCATTATAAGCGTTACTGGTAAAGGTGAGTTTTGCCGAACTGGAGTTATACGTCAAACTTGCATCACTATATGTGGAACCCAAAGTTGTAATCGAATAGTCCCATGCATTTGTGACTTTGTTATTCGTCACTGTCATATAAAAATATGCATGAATCACCACTCCCTTATACGAAACCTTCCAAGAATTCGACGATTTCGCTACACGAGAAATTGAATTGTCCACTGACTCGATAGTAATAGTTGCTGGATCACCATTACTGTCAACTACCGCAATTGCGAGCTTCTCGTTTGCCTTCAGTTGATCGAGATTGCTAAAAGTAACAACATTGTTCTTAACGGTAGCTTTCGGTGAATTCGATTCAGCGAAGGCAGACTGAACGCCAAACGACATTACAACCGCAATAAAGTCAAAACCACCGGCTAAGCCGGTGGCTTGAGTAAGCCCTAGAAGGGCATCCTACTGGCAAAGCCCCTCAAGGGGCCTCGAGCAAGCGTCTTTCATCTGCATTACCTGCCCTACCGCTCTAACGAGCTATGTTGCAAAGTGCATCTTCTAAGATAACAATTTCTTTGTCATCTCGCTTTGCTCGAATCTTATAGCTAAAGCATTTTCTACTCCACCAGCGGAGCTGGTGGTTGTCGCTCGCTTAAGCTACTCAAAGCAGACTCGCCGTAAGTTTTTTGATGAATTTTCTTGTACTCATGATCACATTTTCCTTTCCTTATTTTGATTTGATTGCTTTTACGACTAAATAAATGACCAGTATGCCGATGCAGAGCGAAATAATTGTCAATGCCTCTGCCGTTGCATTAAGGCAAGCACCAATAAAATAAACCAATACCAAAAATGCAACAAAAGCGATAAGAAGCAGCACCCATTTGTTTTTTTTCATGTTATCACCTCCCTATCTACAAAAGTTGGCATTAAATTTTTGTTGAACCAAAGGAATTGTTGAGAATACAATCAATACCCATTTGGAGAGATAGTAGCAAACTACATGACGTGTATACGGAAGCACATTAAAAATGGCAAGCAGGAAATCTATTGACGAAAGAACAGATGCGACCATCTTGTAACTTGACCGCTTCTTTTCACTTAAAGGCTTATTCTTTGCTTCGATAGGTGAGAGAAAGATAGAGATGCCCAAAAGAGCTACTGTTGTCAGGATACGGAAAAGGTGATTTGCTGCGATTGCCTTACTTAGCAAAATGCAGATAAGTGCCAGTCCGGAGAATGCCAAATAGCATCTGGTGTGCGATGTTGCATGGTATCCGCCAATGTAGATTCGCTGTGGGATAAACCCAATCAAAAATGAAAGTGCGTACCGCACATCACCACACACAACAGCGATTAAAACAACAAGCAGAACGCTCACAACAGATGATATGAGCAACTCGTACCCATAGACATACGCATCCGCCTTTGCTTCATCTATCACTTTTTGCTCGCAGAAAAGACGGACTGATTTTTGAGACAGCGTGCGTTCCCACATTGCAGTTGCGCCACCTTATCTTCTGATTTTTGCTTCACTGTATCATAAATTTCAGCAAAATCAAGAGGTTTGGCAAAACTGGTCGTTCTGGTGACAAAAGTGGTAGGTCAGGCTACTTGTAAGGAGCCTTTGCACAGTCTATAATAGTAGCAGGACATTATTTTGTGGAGGTTGTCGAAATGCTGAAGTACCACGTTGCAGTCTGCGATGATGAGAAATCAGACCTTGATGGCATTGTTCAAAGCGTCCAGCAGTACGATGTGCAAGGCTGCTTTGACATTGAAACTTACATGGATGGAAACGAACTTCTGAGCGAATTGCAAATGCAGAAGAAATCCTTTGATCTGCTTCTTCTCGATATCGAGATGCCATCCAACGGTTTTCAGCTGGCGCAGTCTTTGATTCAGATGGAGAAGCATCCTTTGGTGGTATTTGTCACGAAGCGGCATGAGTACGCTGTGCAGGGATATGGCATTGCATTCCGCTACCTTGTCAAACCTTTGGATCAGACGCTGTTCGCTGCGGCAATGGATGCCGTCCTTCAGGAACTGAACTCCAAACATTTCACGATCGAATACGATGGTGTTACCATGTCCTTGGAAACATCGGACATTTACTTTCTGGAAAGCCACGGACATAAAGTTCTGATTCACTGCAAGGAGCAAGACCTTACATTGCGAATGAGCATTCCTGAAGCCTTGGAGCAGCTTCCCAAACGGTGCTTTGTGTCACCACACAAAAGTTATCTCGTCAACATGGAACACATTGTTTACGCTACGGGAACCGCTGTTTTTCTTTCCAGCGGACATCAGCTGCCGATCAGCAGGAGGAAGCGTCAGGAGTTCAATCAGATCTTCAACGCTTATTTGGGAAGATGATGCTTTATTATTTCGTTGAGTTTGCAGGGAGCTTTGCCAACATTGCCCTGTTGCTGCTTTTTATCGGTCGGCTGTTTCCCAAAAAGGAGCCCGTCTCAAGGTGGTTCTATGCCTATGTTGCACTCTTGATTGCTGGGCAGTGTGCTTTGAGTTTATTCCCGGATTGGGTGACGCAGCGCACGATCTATCTTTTAGTTGGCGGATTTTTCCTTGCATTGCTGTTCTATGAGGTTCGACCGTGGCAGGCGGTTTTTGCAAGCGGAGCTTTCTTCACACTGATTGCTTTGGTGGAAGTGCTTGCAATGCTTCTGATTGGGCTGCGTATCCCGGATACCGACATTCTAATGCAGGCTGGGGCAGCACGGTTGGTCTATGTTGTTTTTTCAAACCTGATTCAAATTCCACTCGTAGTCCTGATCTCACATTTTTTCAGCCGAAAAGGAAATGCTCTGCGTATCCTATGGCTGCTGCCGATCATTGCGATTCAAATCGCAAGTATTGCTGTCTGTTATGTGGCACAGTATCATGCTGCGGATGAGTATTTCCCGGATTATATGGTCGGTCTTATGGCGGTGCTTCTCCTTATAAACATCCTGATCGTGTTCTATGTGGAAGCTCTCCGGGAAAATGAACTGGAAAAATTCAAAGTTAAGTTCAACGAACAGCAGTACAATCTTCAAATGGAATACTACCAGCAGCTCAAAGAACGCCATGAAGAAGTCCGTTCTCTGCGGCATGATGTGAAGAAATACATCCTGGCGATGCAGGCAGTTGCAGAACACGGTGATACCGAAGAACTTCACAAGATTGCGCAGGCTGCCACGGATGTTTTCGAGCGTTCCACAAATATTTCTGCGGTCGGAAATCCTGTTGTTGATGCTCTTTTGAATTATTACTTACGAATTGCGGAAAGGAATAACATCAACGTCAAACTGGATGTGACGATTCCTGAAGTCCTGACGATCTCATCGTTGTCTTTGAGCATCATTATCGGAAACACATTTGACAATGCCATCGAAGCCTGTTGCGACCTGCCAGCGGAACAGCGAATCATTCATCTACAGCTGCGCAAGCAGTATCGCAGTCTCTTTTACCGGCTTGAGAATCCATACAGCGATACCGTTCGCAGCATCCGCATCGGAGAGTATCACGGTTACGGACTAAAAAATATAAATCGTATCGTTCAGGAGAACCATGGTGACTTCTATACGAAAAAGAAAGACGGTGTGTTTACCGTCCAAGTCCGCCTGAACTGCGAAAATTAAAACATTCTCCTAAAACATTGCTTTGCTTTTGCTTGTACTTTGTGTGTTTCATTCATCTGATGTATTCATTATCCTGAAGTGTTGACACACATCAATACTTATGTTATCATTCCCAACAAATCCACAGCGATTTCTGTAAAGAAACGATTCTGTGCGGTTTTATTTCCTGCGAAGATTTACCGCCCCGCAACACACCCGATCATTTTGCCGTCTGTTTCACCCGACAAAATCCTTCGCCTGTACTGCGTGGGCGGTATTTTCTTTTTGGGGAAGCCGTACCTTGAGAATTTCATGAGCCGTCCGAGCGTGATACCGGCTTTTCGGCCAACGCCGCTGCATAAATAGGGGCAGGAACTGCGTTCGGAGCAAACGGTGACCCACATACATGAGTAGCACAACCTCTACTTATTTTTTGCGCCTTAACAATTCGGAAACAATTACCCAGAAACGGTTTTGAGCGCAGCGGTAGAGGGCAAGAACCGTCCCGTGGCCACAAATTTTCAATTCTTGAAAATTTTGTGTTCCACCGGGACTTCACTTTTCAAACTCTTGCGAGTTTTCAAAGTGATCTTGTTGGGGCGTGCCTGCCCCAAACCCTGCTCATAGTTCGCGCCCTGCAGCGCGAACAGCAACGGCGTGTCGTGTTTCCATAACTTCACCGAGGAGTTATCGAACGAACAGGAGGTACAATGCAGAAGAAGAAAAACATCGCATCCCCCAGCACGACCCAGCACCACGACACGCCGAACAACAAAACGCACTTCATCAAGTTTCGAGTAACGGAAATCGAAAAAATGGAACTCGAACATACCGCAAAACTCTTAAATCTCTCCCTCTCCACTCTCATTCGCCGCGCACTTCACAACGTAAAAATTGAGAAAAAGATTATCGTTGCGAACAGCGGAGAAGAAACACTGACCGCTGTTTCCACGTTGCTTGCTCAGTGCAGCAGGGTGGGCGGCAACCTCAACCAACTTGCAAGGCACTTCAATTCTGGCGGTGCGGACACCGAGCAGATACGAGCCAAAATTCTTGACGAACTTGCAGACCTGACTGCATTTCGGCTGCACGCCGAGAAAGTTCTGGGTGAACTGTATGGCAACGCTCAAGCATATAAGCTCTAAAAACTCGGACTACACCGCCATCGAAGCGTACCTCGTTTACCAGCATGATGCGTTCACCGGAAAGCAACTTCTGGATGAGCACGGCAAGCCGAAGCTGCGAGAATCGTACATCCTCGACACCCTTGAATGTGGCGATTTCTCGTTTGCAACGGCCTGTCTGCTGGCAAACCGCAAGTATGGCAAGAACACCCAGCATGGTGATATCAAAAGCCACCAGTATATCATCAGTTTTGACCCCAGAGATGCAGCCGACAACGGCTTGACCATGGAAAAGGCACAGGCACTTGGCCTGAAATTCTGCGAAGAAAACTTCCCCGGTCATCCCGCCATCGTCTGCACTCACCCGGATGGGCACAACCATTCGGGAAACATCCACGTCCACATCGTGATCGGCAGCGTCCGAACGCGAGAGGTGGAGCGCAAGCCCTATATGCAGAAGCCCCGCGACTGGCGCGAGGGTATGAAGCACTCCAGCACAGCCCAGACCATGCGGCACTTGCGTGTTGAGGTCATGGAGATGTGTGAGGGTGCTGGTCTGTACCAGATCGACCTGCTCAACGGCTCGAAAGAGCGCGTGAGCGAGGCCGAGTATTGGACAAGGCGACGCGGACAAATGAAACTTGACCGTGCGAACGCAGCTCTTACCGCAGCTGGACAGAAGCCCAAGCAGAAGAAGTTTGAAACCGTGAAAGATATTTTGCGGAAACAAATCTCGTCTGTGCTGTACCATTCCACGAATTTTGAAGATTTTTCTGACAAGCTCATGCGGCAGTACGGCATCACCGTCAAGGAAAGTCGTGGACAATTTAGTTATCTACCTTCCGGCAGAACGAAGTTCATCCGAGCGAAACATCTCGGTGACAAGTTCGACAAGGAAGCAGTGCTTACCGCATTGCAGGCAAACGCCGAGCGCAAGCGCACGGTTACACTGAAACCCGACAAGATTGGAAAGCTGATCGACATTCAGGCAAAGCTGGCCGAGGGTAAGGGCGCAGGCTATGAGCGTTGGGCGAAAAAGTTCAATCTCAAAGCCATGGCGCAGACCCTGCTGCTTCTGCAAGAAAAGGGCTTGACCGATGAGGACGCGCTCAACCAGCGAATCGAGGAACTTAGCAATAAGTTCCATGAATCGTCGGATGTGGCGAAAGACATCGAAGATCGGATGAAAGCCAACAATGAGCTGCGCTATCACATCGCAGCCTACACCAGCACCAAGAGCGTCGCACAGCAGTTAAAGATCGCCAAGCGACCCGCAGCCTTTGAGGAGCAGCACCGTGCAGAGCTGACAGCCCACCGGGCGGCAGCAGCCTATTTCAAGGCAAATGACCTCACCAAGCTGCCCAGCCCGAAAAAGCTGGAAGCCGAGTATGCGCAGCTGGCATCCGAAAAGGCAAAGTTCTACGAGCAGTACAAGGAAGCTAAGGAAGAACTGCTCAAGCTGAAAACCGCAAAGCAGAATGTTGCGTCCTTTTTCCGGGAGGAAGAACAGGCGCAGCAGGAGAGATAAAGGAGTGTGCGTATGATCAACCTGAAAATCGACCCGGAGTTCCAGTCTCAGATTCCTCCTCTGACCGATGATGAATTTAAGCAGCTTGAAGAAAATATCCTGAAAGAGGGCAAGCTGCTCTCTCCTTTGATCGTTTGGAATAACACCCTTGTTGATGGTCACAACCGTTATACAATTCTTCAGAAACATCCCGAAATCTGCTTTTCTACCATGCCGCTTCCCTTTGAAAGCAGAGAAGAAGTCCTCGCATGGATCTGCAAGAATCAGCTGGGGCGGCGCAATTTAACCCCGGAGCAGAAGAAGTTCCTCATTGGAAAGCAGTACAGTGTGGAACATCGAAAGCCCGGTGGAAATGGCAATAACCAGTATACGGCTGCTGCCAAAGAACCTGTTCAGGAGGAATTGTGTCAAATTGACACAATTCCTCCCACCTCTGCGGAAGTGAGCATCCGCAAGCAGATTGCGGAGCGGAACAATGTCAGCGAATCCTACGTTGCCCGGTCTGAAAAGTTCATGCGTGGCGTGGAGATTATGGAACAGATGGTGCCCGGTATGCAGGAGAAAATTCTGTCTGGGCAATTCAAAGTCCGTGATGCTGATATGCACCGCCTCGCCAGAGCTGATTTTCCGAACCGCAAGCAGATCGTGCACGAGATTCTGCACCCGGAAGACCGTTCGGCTTCGCAGTCGAGTTGCTCACACTACTCTGGAATCAACTACTCCGCGCTGGAAGTCGCTGTCCGGCGGATTCAACAGGACTTTGATTTTCTCGCCCGGCTTTGCCACGGTGGGACGATCAAAGGAGCGTGCGTTTGAACAAAAAGAAAAACTCTGGCGAAGGCGAGCGCTGCATCACCGGAAAAATCGCATGGATTTTACCACAATTTGGTTGTAACTTCTCTGGGATCATCTTATAATAATAGATACTTTCCTTCAATAAGTGAATCGAGGGCAATACCATGACGTATAAGGACATCAGACACAACAAAGAAGTCAACGAACTGCTAAAAAAGGGCAATCAGAATTTGGGCTTACTGGGCTACACCGACCACTCGCAGGATCATTGTGTCCGGGTAGCAGAAACCGCTGCGCATATCCTGAAAAAATTCGGTTATTCGGAACATGACATCGAGCTTGCCCGGATCGCAGGCTATATGCACGATATCGGAAATGCCATCAATCGGAACCGCCACGCCGAATACGGTGGGCTGCTGGCCAACGAGATTCTCAAACAGTATGACCTGATCATTCCGGACCGCATCACCATTGTGTCTGCCATTTCCAACCACGATGAATCTACCGGCGGAGCTGTGGACCCCATCTCGGCAGCCATCATCATCGGTGACAAGACCGATGTGCGCCGCAGCCGCGTGTGGGAAAAACCAAAGGCAACCTTTGATATCCATGACCGGGTCAATTACGCGGTGACAGACCAGACTCTGAAAATCAACACCGAGAAAAAGGTCATCTCGCTGAATCTGCAGATCGACACCGACATTTGCAGCATGTACGA
>OOCP01002825.1_pt1 | contig 13895 bp, 10 predicted proteins | sample 1671511 | NCBI WGS metagenome assembly OOCP01 (sample SAMN06348164, study PRJEB24527) | human gut metagenome | biome: human gut; feature: ankylosing spondylitis patient; material: feces | host: Homo sapiens | place: China | collected 2015-10 | reverse complement strand
AACAGAATAAGAAATCATCCTTCTATGTAAACTGTCATAGCCAACATGTGACGATTCAAGCAGCAGACTCAGCGTTTTCCACATTACTTAGTTTGCGTGAAAGATTATCTGCATGGTATAAGGAAAAGAATATCTCTTTTGACGATATTCCAACTAATACCGATACAGCTTGTTGCTTCGCCTGGAAGGTAGATACTGAAACTGGGGAAGGTTTAGATACCTATTATTATGGTGGCGGCTGCGGAGCTGGTGAATGGATTGAAGCTGCTGAGGCGCAACGTGAGGCTGAAGAGGCTAAAAATCAAGCCCCTATAGGCAAGTCCTTTGCAGGATATGATCAACAAGATGAATATGATGATGTTGACGAAGATGATTTTGCTCCATTCGTAGAGGCTGTTGAGTTAGGCTATTTCAACAATAGTCCAGTTGTTGTGTCTCGTTCTAATCAAACGGCTGCCGCATCTAGCGGTAGTGATACTGTCGCATCTGTGAGCAGTACACCTAAAGCAAGCAAAGGTTTTGCACCTAAAAGTACTATAAAATCTACTGGAAAAGGTAGTGAAGGGGATAGCAAATATCCTCGTCGTGCACCGAAGGATGCTCCTACTGATGAAGGTATGATTTTAGGACCTAAAATTGAAGGGGTTACCTCTAAGATCATGGGCACCTTAGATACACCAAGCGTCATCTTTGAAGGTGTATTTGTAGGCTTAGATAAACGAGATACTAAGACTGGTAAAAGTATTGTTACTGGCAGTATCGTAGATGATACAAATAGCATTAAATTTATTAAGTTTACAAACAGTCCTGAAGAGGGGGATGCGTTACTTAAACAGCTAAAGGGCTTGCAGCGTGTTCGAGTACAAGGTAGCGTCAGCTTTGATGATCGATTCGATAAAGATTATATCTTATCTATTCGAAGCATCGAGGCTATGGAAACTACGAGTGTAGAGCGTACAGAAAACCGACCAGACTCCCGCGTAGAGCTTCATTTACATACAAAAATGAGTGATAAGGATGCTCTTGTATCTGTTAAGGATCTATTTAAAACAGTAAAAAAATGGGGCCATCCTGCAGTGGCTATTACAGACCATGGCGTAGTACAAGCCTTCCCTGAGGCTCAAGCTCTTGGTAAAGAGTTGGGCGTTAAGGTTATCTACGGTGTAGAGGGTTATCTTATTGAAGATGAAACAGTAACTCGCGATGAGGAGCCTGTATTAGATAATAAGAAGAAAAAAGAAAAAGACAAACGTTACCATATTATCTTGTTAGCAAAAAATATGGTAGGTTTACGTAATCTCTATAAGATGATTTCTATATCTCATCTTGAACATTATAAGGTTCGTCCTCGTTTGCCTCGTTCTGTTATTGAAGAACATCGTGAAGGTATCATCATTGGTTCTGCTTGTGAAGCTGGTGAGCTTATGCAATCCATCGTTCGCGGCGCTACAAAGGAAGAGTTACTAGAGGTAGCCTCCTTCTACGACTATCTTGAAATTCAACCACATACGAACAATATGTTCTTGGTTCGTAAAGGCCTTATGCCAGATGAGCAAGCTCTTATCGATATGAATAAAACAGTTATCGAATTAGGGGAAGCGTTAAACAAACCAGTATGTGCTACTTGTGACGTTCATTATTTAACACCAGAAGAAAAGATATATCGTGAAATCATGTTAACTGCATGTGGGTATCCAGATGCAGATGAACAACCTGATTTGCACTTGCGTACTACTGATGAAATGTTGGCATCCTTCCCTTACTTAAGTGAAGAAAAGGCCTATGAAGTAGTTGTTACTAATACTCGTGCTATTAATGATAGTATCGAAGATATCAAACCAGTTCCAGACGGCACATATTCTCCAAAAATTGAAGGCGCTGATGAAGCTTTCACAGAAATGTGCTATAGAAATGCGAAGGCTATTTATGGTGATCCATTGCCTCGTGTTGTACAAGAACGTTTAGACTATGAATTGGACTGTATTATTTCCAATGGTTATGGCGTATTGTATTACATTGCTCATAAGCTAGTAAAAAAATCTCTTGATGATGGATATCTTGTAGGTTCTCGTGGTTCTGTAGGTTCTTCCTTTGCAGCAACCATGTCTGAAATTACAGAGGTAAATCCATTACCGCCACATTATGTATGCCCTAATTGTAAGCATTCTGAATTCTTTGAAAAGGGCGAATACGCAGGTGGCTTTGACTTACCACGTAAAGATTGTCCAGAGTGTGGTCATGCGCTACAAACTAATGGCCATGATATTCCGTTTGCCATCTTCCTTGGTTTCGAAGGTGATAAGGTTCCAGATATTGACCTTAACTTCTCCGGTGATTACCAAGCAAAGGCTCACAAATATACGGAAGAACTATTTGGACGTGACAATGTATTTAAAGCGGGTACCATCGGTACAATAGCTGATAAAACTGCCTTTGGTTATGTTAAAAAGTACGCCGAAATTCGAGATATTCAAGCTCGTAGTGGTTTCTTTGAACATCTAGCAAAAGGTTTTACAAATGTAAAGAATACTACTGGCCAACATCCAGGCGGTATCATGGTATGTCCTCGCGATATGGACGTGCATCACTTTACACCGATTCAGCATCCGGCGAACAAGAAGGAAAGTGGCGTATTAACAACACACTTTGACTATCACTCCATCGAAGGGCGTATGACTAAGCTCGATATTCTGGGCCATGATGATCCTACTATCATTCGTATGCTAGAGGATTTGACTGGTATCGATGCTAAAACTATTCCGTTCGATGATCCTCGTACTTTAAGTCTATTCTCCTCTACAGAGGGTATTGGCTTGACACCTGAGCAATTACAAGGTGACCAAGTAGCTAGCTTGGCTGTGCCAGAATGTGGCACGAAATTCGTACGGGGCATGCTTGAAGACTCTCGTCCCCAAACATTCTCTGACTTAGTACGTATCTCTGGTTTTTCTCATGGTACTAACGTATGGCTCGATAATGCGCAAGATCTCATTAAAAATGGTACTTGTAAATTGAACGAAGCCATCTCTACTCGTGATGACGTAATGAATTTCTTAATTCATCGTGGTATGGATCGAAAGCACAGCTTCTTCGTAATGGAGAATGTGCGTAAAGGGAAGGGCATCGAAAAACGGAATAAACAAGGTCAAGCGACGACTGAGTTTGAAGCAGAGATGCGGGAAAACAATATTCCTGAATGGTTCATTGAATCTTGTAAAAAGATTTCTTATCTATTCCCAAGGGCCCATGCGGTAGCCTATGTAATGATGGCCTTCCGTATTGCCTGGTTTAAGGTATACCATCCATTGGCTTTCTATGCAGCATACTTCTCCATTCGTGCAAAGGCATTTGATTTACGCATTATGACGGGAGACCTTAAAACGCAAATGACTGAGTTTAACCGTATTAAGGCTCTCGATCGCGCTGCCAGTCCTAAAGATAAGGACCTTATGAGCGCATTAGAAGTATCTATGGAAATGTACCAACGAGGCTATCGTTTTATCAATGTAGATATTCAACACTCTGAAGCAAGACGTTTTAGCATTAAAGATGGTGCTTTATTACCGCCATTTCTAGCTATTGACTCCTTAGGTGAAACAGTAGCTGATGCTATCGTAGCTGAACGAGAAGAACGTCCGTTTACATCTCTAAAAGACTTGCAACGTCGTTGTAAGGTATCTAACCCCATCATTGATCTTATGAAAGAACTCAAATGCTGTGGTGAACTACCTGAAGACGAACAAATGTCACTCTTTGGAGCATAACTTAATACAAGATTAGACTTAAATACAAAGTAAGCACTATACCTGAAAACAGATATAGTGCTTATTTTTGTATATTTTGCTAAAATAATGTTACATTGGTTTGTATTTAAATAGAGTGCTCTAATAAAGGGAGTGTTAGGAAATGATGGATAAAAACAAAAATCAATCTGTAGAGATTGAATTTTGGGATATTGAGCATGAGGATGTGCCTGAGTTAGAAGAATCAGATATTCCAGGTGTATTCTTTAACGAATTCCGAGAATATGTTGATGAAGAGGGGAATGTATTATCTCCGTCAGAGATCGATCGATTACGGTATAAAGACGATTACGAGGACGATTATTATAGATAAAATAGGTGTCATCAATTGATGACACCTATTTTTTTGAAAGTTTTGCAGTTTGTTAATTTTGGCAGATTTTTAATATTTGGTAGGTTTTAGTATAAGGATTTATATTTCATCCAGTTTGTTTTGGCCATTTCTTTTAGTTCTGTACCACGGCCGTCAAGGATTGCATTGATCAAGTATTTGCTGAAGCCTTTAGCTTGTTGGTATGCAATTTTTGGTGGCATTGCTAGTTCTTGTTTGTCTACGCGAACATTGACGATAACAGGACCATTATGGTTGAGAGCTTCCATGATTTTTTCGTCTACTTCGCTAGAGTTTGTAATGCTTACACCTTTGATGCCAGCTGCTTCAGCAAGTTTACCAAAGTCTGGGTTTACAAAGTCTGTAGCATAGTCTAAGTAACCAGAAGCTTTCATTTCCATGGCGATAAAGCTAAGTTCTTCGTTGTTGAATACAAAGATTTTAACTGGTAAGTTAAGTTGTTTCAATGTTAACATTTCGCCCATCATCATTGTGAAGCCACCATCACCAGAAAGGGAGATGACTTGACGGTTTGGACATGCATTTTGAGCGCCGATGGCATGCATCATAGCATTAGCCATGGAGCCATGGTTATAGGAACCTAAGATGCGACGTTTACCATTTGTTTTTAAGTGACGAGCAGTCCAAATAACTGGAGTACCTACGTCAAAGGTAAAGATCGCGTCTTCTGCTGCTAGTTTATTGAGGCGATTTACGAAGTATTGAGGGTGAATTGCTACACCATCTGGTTCGGCAACAGCATAGCTGTCTAAATCATTACGGAATTTAGTATATGCTTTGCGTACTGTATCGATAAATTCTGTATCATCACGTTGCGTAAGGTGAGGGAGTAGTTCGTGTAATGTATCTTTCACAGAACCGATGATACCTTGTGTTAGTGGAACGCGTGCCCCAAGAGCAGATGGATTGATGTCTACTTGAATTACCTTAGCATTTTCAGGATAAAATGGACGATATGGGAAATCGGTACCGAGCATGATTAGTGTATCGCATTGTTCAATAGCACGGTAACCGGATGTATAACCAAGCAAACCTGTCATGCCAACATCATAAGGATTATCCCATTCTACCCATTCTTTGCCTCTGAAAGCGTGAACTACTGGGGCTTGTAATTTGGAAGCAAGTTCAACTACTTCATCATGCGCACCTGCACAACCAGCACCACAGCCAAGCTATCAATCTCGTCCAGCACAATCTGCGCCAGCGCCACAAGCTGAGCCACCAATGGACGCATTTGATGACAACATTCCATTCTAAATTGTATTGATACAAGATTATCTATACGAAGAGAGGCCTTTCATTGAAAGGTCTCTTTTTATCTCTCATTTTGACATCAATTATTCGTATGCCTTATCTCGATCAAGCACTAAAACGCAATAAATATTCAATTTATTGCACCGCATCCGAATCTAATATATCTTTATTTGAATACTGGAAAATAGTATAGATATCAAGGAGAACATTTCTTAGATGGGCAACATCACTCGAATCAGGAAAAAGAAAACGATGTATCTTTGCTTTATTTCCTTTGAACATCTTTAGGAGTAAGAATATATGGGAAATTTTAAACAAATCCTTTCGAAATTATCTGTTATTTTTTTATTGTTCTATTCGCAAAATATATTTTCCATGACACAAACCGAAATCCAATTGGAAAAAGCCTATTTAGCAGAAATGATTGATATTGCATCTGAAATCATGGAGAAAAAACAATCTGTTGATCCTGATTTATTGCAATATAAACGTAGGAATATCAACGTTCTTACTCATACAAACATGAAAAACGGTTATACAAGCTACACTTTGGAAAAATCAAAAGTTCATTTGGTTGTACCTAAAGAGTTAAAACAGAATACGAAACTTAATCTCTATTGGGATGAAAGCGAAGGTTCAATAAATATCCTATTTGACAAAGATGAATTGACAAAATACTTTCATCTGAATCTTAAAAAAAGTGAGGAAAAATCAGAAACATTGAGAAGAGTTTTTGATGAAACCACATATTTTTTCACATCCTATGAATTTTCTATCGATAAATACCCTAACGTTACCGTTGAGTTTCGTCTCTACCATTCACCCGGTACGACATTCAGATTGGACTACCCGACTGAATTTACGCGGATTTTGATTTATAGAAAAATGTAACAAACGATGTTTCCTTATACCGTTTCTAACTTGGACGACATTGTTCCACCACCGACCGCACTTTAGAAGAAAAAAACGCAGTGGTAAGCTTTAAAGCGAAATTAGAGAAATAGATCACTATCACTGAATAAGAATTCAGTAATCACATGATGACTTGCTGGTACACCAAATGTATAATAGATAGAGTTCACTCTAATTATTTTTATAAATATAAAAGGTAAACTATGAAAAAAAATAATCGCATTATTATTTGTAGGCTTATCTTCATTTCTGACTGCGTGTAGCAGTCATTTAGATACGAGTAGCTTGCCGATTGAAGTCTATAATCATACATCCAAAGCTATTAACTTTAATATGACAAATGCTACTGAAAAAGACTGGAAAGGCTGGGAACTAGGCTATGGAGGCGAGCTTAAATCAGTAGCTGCGTTTAGTTCAGATACTGGCGCTGGAGGCTTATGGCGTCTTCCTCGAACTGGGCTGGTATGCTTATCAAATGAAGCTCATCGGCACAGGCAACACCCCGCAGCCGAAACGCTCCGCGTGGGCGGAACTGTTCCGCCTGCTGAAAAACATCCGCCAACACCGCCTGCGTTCCGAACGGGCGTAAAAGTGCGGTGGAATTTTTGCAATTTTTCGCTTAAATTCCATCGCTTGCAGCTACAAAAGTGCGGTCTATTTTACGAATTTTTCTTTATATTCCCCAACAGTAATCTGCGCCCTTCAAATTCCTTGCCGGCAATTTCCAAAGCGAAGCGTTCTTTGTCGGCGTCGCGTACTTTGTCGTGTACGGCACGTAATTCCTGCACGCTAGCACCCAATGCCTTGACGATTTCATCGCCCATTTTCATGGAAGAATAGAAGGTTTCGCGCACTACGAAATCCGCTTCCGCTTTCACTAGGGCCAGCGCATTGCGTCTGTCCCAGGCGCGCACGAACACCTTGGCGTTTGGGTTGATATGATGAATATTTTCCACAATTCTGACCGCACTTTCTCCGTTGTCCACGCATACCGCTACGATGTCGGTGTGTTCCACGCCGCTGGCATGCAGCACGTCGGCGCGGGTGGCTTCGCCGTAATAGACTTTGAAACCGTATTCGCGTGCGACGTTGATGATGTCGGGATCGTTGTCCAGAATGGAAATGGTGGCACCGTAGGCTAGCGGCATTTGGCTGACCACCTGCCCCATGCGCCCGAATCCGATAATCAGCACGTTGCCGTTGAGTTCGCCCGCATGTTCTTCCACATCGTCCACTGCCGCAGCTGCGCTGGGTTCTTTGAAATAGCGGTCGAACAGCATAACGCTGAAGGGTGTCGTAATCATGGAGAGCACCACGATTGCCGTCATATTCGCTAGCACTTCCGCATTAATCGCCCGTTGTGCGGCAGCGGAGGCGAGTAATACGAAGGCGAATTCACCGCCCTGCGACATCAGTACGGCGCGGTGTATCGCGGTGTGATGGCTTGCTTTGGCAAAACGCGCCACTCCATAAATGGCAAAGCATTTCAAGATAATCATCAGTACAGTGGCGGAAAGAATTACCTTCCAGTTATTGAGCACCGTTGCCACATCCAGCGACATCCCGACAGCTAAGAAAAACAGCCCGAGCAAAAGGCCTCGGAACGGTTCGATATCCGCTTCAAGCTGATGACGGAAGTCGGATTCCGACAGCAGCACTCCCGCCAGAAACGCACCCATCGCCATAGACAGACCGCCCAGCTCCATTAAATAAGCCGCACCGAGTACCACCAGCAGCGCGGCGGCAGTCATCACCTCGCGTGCTTTGGATTTTGCCAGAATTTTAAACAGCGGATTGAGCAGCCAAATACCTGTCGCAATCAACGCTGCCAAAGAAAGCGCGGCAACACCGATTTTCTGCCATAGCGGTACGGCATCGGCAACGGCATTGGGATTATCGGGTGCTAGAAATGCTACAATCGCCAGCATGGGCACAATCAGCAAATCTTCAAACAGCAAAATGGAGACAATGCGCTGACCTTGCGGTGTGCTGATTTCATGACGTTCGTCCATAATCTGCATGACCATTGCGGTGGAGGTGAGTGTAAAACCTACCGCCGCAATAAACGACATCACTAAAGAAAAACCGTAAGCTAGCCCGATTAGGGTAAGGAACAGACTGGAAAGCGTCACCTGCAGGGTACCCAAGCCGAAAATCTGATTACGCAATTTCCATAAATGCGACGGCTTCATTTCCAGCCCGATCAAAAACAGAAACATCACCACGCCGAATTCCGCAATATGCAAAATAGCGTGGGAATCGGTAATGAGCTTTAATCCGAAGGGTCCGATAACCAGCCCCGCAGCCAAATAACCCAGAATTGAGCCTAGACCTAAACGTTTAAATAACGGCACTGCAACTACCGCCGCCCCCAATAACTCCACCACGTGCAATAAATCGCCGTTAGCTGCTTCTACCGCCATAATTCCTGCCTTTGTTAATTCATAAAAATTTTTCGTATTATAAAAGAAAAATCGCCGTAACACAAAAAAGCCGTCTGAAAAATGGATTCAGACGGCGTTTAGCATTTCAGGCAGCCTGAAACCCCCAAATCTCACACCGCAAAATGCGGTATCACGTTTTCGGCGAAATCCTGAATGGTTTCCAGCGCGCCGCGCCGTGTGGGTTTTAAGTTCACGGTAATGTGTGCCACGCCGTCGGCCTGCTGTTTCTGCCAAAACTCGACGATGCTTTTGGCGCCGCCGCGCAGGTAGATGTTATTGTAGAACTCGGCGGGCGCGTTCGGGTCTTCCAAGAGTTCGACGAAATTCGCCACGCCAAAGGGTTTCCAGGTTTCGCCGTCGCCCAATTCTTTGAGCGTGTTGACGATGTCGCCCAGTTTTTCGGGGGCGATGCCGTACCAAATCCATGCGTCGCTTTCGCGGGCAATCCATTCCAGCTCTTGGCGGGCGCGGCCAATGGCGAGCATCGGCAAACCGTGTGCGGGTTTGGGCACCAAGTCCAAATTGCCGCTGAATCTGCCGTAGTGTTCGCTATTGAACGCGGGGAATTTTTCCTGCGTCAGGCGGCGGATGATTTGCCACGCTTCGCGGTAGCGTTCGGCGCGGTTGTTGAAATCGGCGGCAAAGGCGGGGTATTCGGTGGGACGGTCGCCGCTAGCCAAGCCGAGCAGGAAGCGGCCGCCGCTGATTTGTTCCACCGACGCGGCTTCTTTGGCGGTGAGCACCGGTTCGCGCAGCGGCGACACATAGCCCGCCGAGCCGAGCGCAACGTTTTGGGTGAGCGCGGCGAGATAACCCAGCGTTACCGACGGGTCGTAAATCTGCGCGACATCGCCAAAACTCGGGTCGTAAAACGGCACATCGCGCACCCACAGCGTGGCAATGCCGCTTTGGTCGGCGGCTTTTATCACGGTGGCGAAGTCGTCCATTTCGGGCACGGGGCTGTCGGGATAGCCTTTGAAGGGCGCAATCAGGCCCAATGTGAGTTTGCCCGGTTGGAAAGTGCGGGCGAAACCGCGATGGTTTTGCAGGCGTTCGGGTAATTTCAGCGCAGTCATTTTTTTGCTCCTTGTGATGAGTTTTTGAACGAGATGAAGTATATTTGTTTTATTCGGGAATGTGCTTCCCCAATCTCGGGCAAGAAAACACCAAATGTAGGTCGGGCATTGATGCCCGACGTTTTTAAATTTACCTGTATTTGTCGGGCATCAATGCCCGACCTACGCAAGAAAAATTTATGGAACTCAACAATCTCAACGATATAACGGCCTTTGTTGCCAGCGTCAAAAGCGGCTCGTTTACCGCCGCCGCCAAACAGCTCGGGCTGACCCGCTCCACCATCGGCAAACGAATTGCCCGCTTGGAAGCGCGGCTGAACGTGCGTCTGCTGCAACGCAATACGCGCAACCTTGCGCTCACCGATGAAGGGCGGCTGTTTTACGAACGCTGCACCGTCGTGCTGGAAGAATTGGACAAAGCCGAGCAATGTCTTGCTCAGCGCAGCATCGAGCCGCAAGGCCGTCTGAAAATCAGCGCGCCTCTGGTGTTGGGCAAAACCATCTTGCCGCCGCTGTTGGCGGATTTTCTCCACCGCTATCCGCAAACCAGCATCGAACTCTCGCTCACCGACGACTACGCCGACCTGATTTCAGACGGCTACGACCTCGCCCTGCGCAACGGCAACCCGCCCCAATGCGACAGCCTGATTGCCCGCACCGTCGGCAGCCAGCAAATGCTCACCTGCGCTGCCCCCGGCTACCTCGTTCAACACGGCACGCCGCAAACACCCGACGATTTGGCGCACCACCAATGCCTGCATTTCCTACACGGCGGCCGCGTCAGCCGCTGGCGTTTTCAGCAAAAAGGCAAAGAAACCACCTTTCAGGGCTGCGGACGTTTCAGTACCGACAACGGCGAAGCCCTGCTGGAACTCGCGCTGTCCGCATTCGGCATCGTCCAGCTGCCGCATTATCTGGTGCAGGCCGCCCTCGATGCAAGCAGCCTGAAAAGCGTTTTATCCGATTTCCAACCCAAACCCGTGCCCGTGATGGCGGTGTACCCCAGCCGCAAACAGCTCTCGCCCAAAGTGCGGGCGTTGGTGGATATGATGGGGGAAGCGTGGGGGAAGGCCGTCTGAGATGCCGCCGGCCATTCCAAAAAAGCTGCCTAAAAAACAAAAAAGGCCGTCTGAAAACCTAATTCCGGGTTTCAGACGGCCTGAGACCTTTGCAAAAACAAATCGATAAGGTCTATAATTGGTGCGCAATCCATCATTTCACGGAGACAATTATGCACACACAAAATCTTATTATCGGCTTTGGCAAAGCGGGCAAAACGCTGGCGGCGGATTTGGCGAAACACGGGCAACAGGTCGTGCTGGTGGAACAGTCGGCGCAGATGTACGGCGGCACTTGCATCAACATCGGCTGTATTCCCAGCAAAAAACTGATTGTCGAGAGCGAGCAGCGCGGGCATAACGCCGACAAAGCGGCGGTGTTTGCGGCGGCGATGAACGCGAAAAACACCCTGATTCCGAAATTGCGCGCCGCCAATTTCGCCAAACTGGACAATCTGGACGGCGTAACCGTGCTCAACGCGCGCGCCGAGTTTCTCGATGATCGCACGGTCAAACTGACTGACCCAGACGGCGGCGAGCAAACCCTTACCGCCGAACGCATTTTCATCAACACCGGTGCCACCCCGCGCCGCCTGGGCGTGGCGGGCGAAGACAGCCCGCGCGTACTGGACAGCACCGGTGTGCTCGCGCTGAACGAACGCCCGCGCCGCCTCGTCATCATCGGCGGCGGCTACATCGGCTTGGAATTTGCCTTTATGTTCCACGCTTTCGGCAGCGAAATCACCATTCTCGACGGCGGTGACCGCTTCCTGCCGCGTGAAGATCGCGACATCGCCGAAGAAATGCTGCGCGTATTAAACAACAAAGGCATCAAGGTGTTGCAAGGCGTGAAGATTGAAGCGTTCCGCGACAATACGGCGGACACCAGCGTCATCACGTCGCAAGGAGAATTTACCACCGACGCGGTGTTGGTGGGCGTGGGGCGCGTGCCGAACACGCAAGGATTGGGCCTGGCAAACGCGGGCATCGAAACCGACCCGCGCGGCTTCATCCTCGTTGACGACCATCTGCGCGTGCAAGGCAAAAACCACATCTGGGCGATGGGCGACGTGGCGGGCAGCCCGATGTTCACCTACATCTCGCTCGACGACTACCGCATCGTGCGCGAACAGCTTTTCGGCGACGGCAAACGCAACCGCGCCGACCGCACCCCGTTCCCGACCGCCACCTTTACCGAGCCGCCGCTCGCCCATATCGGCTTAACCGAAACCGCCGCGCAGCAATCGGGGCGCGAGGTGAAAGTATTGAAACTGAAAGCCGACGCGATTCCGAAAGCCAAAATCCTCAACCAAACCGACGGCCTGCTCAAAGCCGTGGTGGACGCGCACAGCGGCGAAATTCTCGGTGTAACCCTGTTCTGCGCCGAAGCGCACGAGATTATCAACCTGTTCAAAATGGCGATCGATCACCGCATCCCCGCCACCTACATCAAAAACCAAATCTTCACCCACCCGACCATCGCCGAAGGGCTGAACGATTTGTTCGCTGGCTGCTAAAAAACTGGTTGTAAAACGACCGCACTTGATACGGAAATACCGTCTGAAAGCGATTTCAGAATCGGTGCGGGTATGTTGTTTGTAACCGAGTTTGTAGAGGCCGTTTTTCTTTGTCCAGCGGGCATCTTTATCTTTACTTGGTGTGGTTTGGCCACTGACTTGTCCTTCTTCATCGACTTCTATGGCCTGACGCTGTTTGCTGCCGGCAGTTTGAATGATGGTGGCGTCAATGACGGCGGCGGATGCTTTCTCTACTTTTAGGCCTTTTTCGGTCAGTTGGCGGTTAATCAGTTCCAGCAATTCGGACAGGGTGTTGTCTTGCGCCAGCCAGTTACGGTAGCGGCATAGGGTGCTGTAATCGGGGATGCTCAGTTCGTCGAAACGGCAAAACAGGTTGAAATCGATGCGGGTGATGAGGCTGTGTTCGAGTTCGGGATCGGAGAGGCTGTGCCATTGGCCGAGCAGGACGGCTTTGAACATGGACAACAGGGGATAGGCGGGACGACCGCGGTGGTCTCGGAGGTAACGGGTTCTTTGACGATTCAGGTACTGTTCGATCGGCTGCCAATCAATCACTTGATCCAACTTCAATAGCGGGAAGCGGTCGATGTGTTTGGCAATCATGACTTGGACGGTTTGTTGGAAGAAGGTGCTCATGAAAAATCCCCTAAATGTCTTGGTGGGAATTTAGGGGATTTTGAGGGGATTTTGCAAAGGTCTCAAAAGGAGAAAAAATATTACAAACAGCTGTTCCGTTAATTGAGCAAATTGATGAGTTATTTTTCGGAAAGTTGAATAACGACGAAGAACAATTTAAGCATTTTCTTGTTAGATTAAACAAATAATAAGAATATTATTTATGGAGTTGTCAATTTTGATAGCTCCATACTACATTTGAAACTCAAAAATAGAGCATAGCTATAGAACAGAAATTTATTCAAGAGAATTATTTACACCAAAGTATAGAAGTCCTCTGTTTTTATTTTCAAAAAGTAAAACAGAGAACATAAATGGTTGGCTCTTGAAAGCAATGTGTAAAAATTTTACGTTAATATTGTAAAATATAATGATATAATTACTCTGTTATCAGGGTTATTTTTACGTATTTTTAAGGAAGTCATCAATATTTGATTGCAACAAGTTGAAATAATTAGAGTTTTATTTTTCATTCTTTCCTTATATAGAAACAACCCTTTTAAGTTACATATAATTTAAAAACAAAAGCGTTGTTCTATATCGCTAGAACAACGCTTTTTCTATACATACAAGCAGTCAAATTTTTATAATTTCTTGCAAAAATTCATTAAATTTTGACCGCACTTTGCCCTTCAAAAAAAGAACCTAGACACCTAATTTTAGGTTCAGATTATTATTCAATTTCGTTATAACTAAAAATCAGTACATATAGTTAACAGTTCTTTCGGTTTTGCTATGTGGTTTGCTACATTTTTACCATCTTATTTTCATTAGAGGTACAAC
>OOCP01002782.1_pt1 | contig 14092 bp, 9 predicted proteins | sample 1671511 | NCBI WGS metagenome assembly OOCP01 (sample SAMN06348164, study PRJEB24527) | human gut metagenome | biome: human gut; feature: ankylosing spondylitis patient; material: feces | host: Homo sapiens | place: China | collected 2015-10 | reverse complement strand
CGCAGTTTCCGCTCCAGCTCCGCCAGTGACTGCACAGCCAGCTTATTGTCCTCCGCCAGCGAGGAAATGAAGCTGTATCCACCGTCCGCGCCGAACCAGATGGTATCGCCGGTAAAGAGATATTTCCCGTCCACAAGGTATACCATGTGCCCCCATGTATGACCGGGAACGAGAAAGCACTCGATCCTGATCCCGTCGATGTCGATGACCTCACCATCGTGCAGCAGCACTTTTTCATTGTTGATCGTCACCTGCGGCAATTTATAGAGATGATAGATGACTTTTCGCCGCACCTCGCCGGTGAGATACCGGTTCTCGATCTCGCCGATGTACAGCTTTGCATTCTGAAACAGCCCCGGACTGTCCGCCTCCACCGCACCCACATGGTCGGTGTCCTGATGGGTGATAAGGATATGGCGTATCGACTTCGGATCAATCCCAAGCCAGCCCATTTTTCCGGCAAGGCGGTCGTAGTTATATCCCGCATCGACCATAATGGTCGTATCGCCTTTGCGGTAGAAGAAGATATTCGCCACCCATTCGCGCACGCAGGCAACATTCTCGTCGATCCAGCCAGTGTTCAAAGGCTTGAAGATCTCCTTGCCCCGGTACATCCGGCTCATTGCTTTTCTTTGGAATTCCGTTGCCTTTTTTGACATGATCGCACCTCATTTCTGTGCTGTGACGCACAGCCAGCCCTTTTTGTTTTTGTGGCTCTGAATCTTACAGAATCCTGCCTGCTCCAGATATGCTTTCAGGGCAGTATCCGTGTAGATGGTCATCCCATTGATGATCTGTGTCCATTTGTCGTCTTTTGCGGTTTCGCCGTTTGCTTCATTGCAGATGAAAAAGACCCCGCCGGGCTTCAGCACCCGATAGACCTCTCTGAAATTCTGCACAAGTTCCGGCCAGAAATAGACCGTTTCAAAGGCGGTCACTACCTCAAACTGCTCCGGTCCAAACGGCAGTTCTGCCACACTTGCCTGCTGCACGGTACACCGTCCTGCCGCAATGGCACCCGCATTGACCTTTCGCGCTTTTTCTACGCTGACAGCCGAATAGTCGATGCCCTGCACCTTGCCTTTGGGGCACAGCTTCAACAGCGTTTTGATGTTCGCCCCGCCGCCGCAGCCGCAATCCAGCACCATGGCATCCGGGGCAGGCTGCAAAAAACGCAGCCCCCACGCTGCCATTGCGCTGTGGCCAACGTTCATCATGGCAACCATGATCTTCCCGCCAAGACCTACGGGCTTGCGGGTGTTTTCAAAAAAGGACATAACACCACTCTCTTTCTATTTACACTTCACAATACAATGCTTTTCACAAGGTGCGCCCATCGCTCCGGGTGGCAGGCCAGCAGTTCCTTGTGTCGTAAGTTAGATAATACTAACTTTTTGCTCTACAAAAATCCGCTTTTCAGCGGTCCTTCTACCAAAATAATACGCCCTGCGGTCGCCTCTGTCAAGAAGTTCAGGCATTTTCGGAGATTCCGAAAGAGATTTCGTTTTCAAGACCCCAACCGTCACCCCAGTGCCACATCCAGCACCATCATCACGCTGAAGCCTACCGCAAAAAACACGGTGCCAACGTTGGAGTGCTGTCCTTGCGACATTTCCGGGATCAGTTCCTCCACCACAACATAGAGCATGGCTCCGGCGGCAAAGCTGAGCAGATAGGGCAAAGCGGGCACCACGATGCCTGCCGCCAGAATCGTCAGCACTGCCCCGATGGGCTCTACGATGCCGGACAGTACGCCGCCCCAGAACGCCTGGCCCTTTTTCATCCCCTCCGCCCGCAGGGGCATGGAGATGATGGCACCCTCCGGGAAGTTCTGGATGGCAATGCCAAGGGAAAGCGCCAGCGCTCCGGCGGCAGTGATCTGAGCGGTCCCGGCAAGATATCCGGCATAGACTACGCCTACTGCCATGCCCTCCGGGATGTTGTGCAGCGTCACCGCCAGAACCATCATGGTGGTGCGCTGGAGCTGGCTTTTTGGTCCTTCGGCCTGCAAACTGTTCTGGTGCAGATGCGGGATAAGATGATCCAGCAGCAACAAAAACAGGATCCCCAGCCAGAAACCCACCGCCGCCGGGAAAAACGCCAGCCTGCCCAGATCTGCAGCCTGCTCCATGGCCGGGATCAGCAAACTCCACACCGATGCCGCCACCATGACCCCGGCTGCAAAGCCGGTGAGGGCACGCTGGATGCCGTCGCTCAGGGACTTTTTCAAAAAGAATACACAGCCTGCCCCAAGACTTGTGCCCAGAAAGGGGATCAGGATCCCCCAGAATGCGTCTTGTATCATGTCGAACCTCCTTGTGGTTAAATATAACTAACCACATAAAAAGTATACTGCGCTCCGGCAAAAAGGTCAAGGGCAATGCCGCATCATTCTAAGTGCCGCAGCCGCCGGAACGGTGCTCAAGCCGTCAGGCGGGAATTGTGCGGTGTTGCCCAAGGGCTTTGCGGCACCTTCTGCCGAAAAAATTAGCCTCCATAAACATTCCCACTTTTTCTTGACAAGGCTCTGCAGGCGTGCTATTCTAATTTTAAGCAATTAGCTTATTCTAACCATCTGAGGGGCCTCGCCCCGCAGGTTTTTCTTTGCACGAAATGTTAGGCTGAGCTAACCGTGTATTTTCAAACCAGAGACAGAGGTGTGTTACAATGAGATTGAAAAAAGTATTTGCAAGTGCACTTGCGGCCGCCATGCTGGTGTGCGCTGTGGCAGTCCCGGCCTTCGCTGCGGAAGAGGTGGAGCAGGAGAACTGCCTGTCCTCCAGCTATGTCCAGATGAACATCCCTTACGCCGATTTCTACAAAGCTGCCGGTGTGGACAACGCATCTGAGATCGATGCTGTTACCAGCGCCACCAAAAACAAGACCCGTGCAGGCAACCTTGCCGCCGGTTCCTACCATGTCAACGCCGACGGCACCGACATTACCGGTGTTTCCTTCCCGGTCAAGGTACTGACCCCGTGGGCGCTGAAGAATGCAAAGCAGGTCACCGATGCCGACAGTTGCGACATCACCGTTACCCTGAAGGGCCAGGAATCCACTACCACCTATACCGGTGTGGATGCCCTGTTTGAGAACGAGAGCTACGCCTACTACAAGCTCAGTGAGACCCCTGCCTGCTATATCACCGCATGGTACAACCTGCTGAGCGGCAAGTGGGAGTTCGGCAAGGTCCGCGCCACCGAGACCACCGTAGAGGGGGTCACCGTGAAGCTGAACACCAACGGCCACCACGCCACCTACGAGATGAAGATCTCTGGTTTTGATCTGGACTACAAGACCAACAAGGTCTACGGCGTGGTGCTGACCACCGCCGATGGCAGTGAGTACGGCCTGCATCATGTGACCAACATCTGGCATGGTACCAAGCTGGGCTTCAATGCCAATGATCCTTACTTTGCATCCATCATCGGCAAGACCGTCACCCAGATCACCTACTACACCGCCGACGGTGTGTATGTCCTGCCGGTCAGCGTGGCACTGTGAGGTCGCGGAAAACTGCCTGATCCAGCAAAATACAGTACAAAACGGCAAGGTCGCTTGAAACAGGCGACCTTGCTTTTTCTGTGTCAGGAGAAGATGGAATGAACAAAAAACGATGCAAAGCGCTGCTGCCGCTGGTGCAGCTGCTCCCGGCGGTGGCGGCTGCAGCTGCCGTGCTTTTTGCCCTGCCCCGCACCGTGCCGGTGCTGGCTGCCGTACCGGAAAGACTGACGGCTGTGGTGGAGCAGCCGGTGGAAGCCGCTTCCTCCGAAGCGGAGGAAGAAGTACTGCCCAAACTGCCCTATGCCGACGGCGTTTATGTCGGCTCTTCCCGGGGCTACGGCGGTGCCGTCCGGGTACAGGTCACCATGGAAAACGGCAGCATCACGGATGTCGAGATATTGGACGCTTCCCACGAGACAAAGCAGTTTCTGCGGCGCGCCAAGCGGCTTTTGACCACCGTGGTGGAAGCCCAGAGCTGGGAAGTGGATGCCGTTTCCGAGGCCACCTACACCAGCCGGGGCATTCTGGGTGCGGTGCAGAACGCCCTGACCGGCGAGGTAGTCAACAACCCCCTGCCGCCGCAGCCGGAGCCCGCCGCACCGCTGGTGGTGGAGGAATTCACCGCACCCTCTACCTATCTGGACGGCATCTATACCGCCGAAGCCATGGGCTTTGAGGGCAAGATCACAGTGCAGGTCACGGTGGCAGAGGATAAGATCACCGATATCACCCTTCTGAGCGCCGAGGACGAGGAGGAATATCTCTCCCGGGCAAAACAGGTCATCCCCGCCATTCTGGAAGGGCAGAGTCCCAACGTGGATGCCGTTTCCGGTGCCACCTACTCCTCTACCGGCATCCTGAATGCGGTCAAGCTGGCACTGGCAAAGGCGGCTGTTGCCCCGGCAGAGGAAACCGAATCGGAGCAGGCAGCATCGGAAGAAGCGGCAGAAGAAGCCGTACCGTCCGAAGCGGCAGAACTCGAGGAAACGCCGGTCACTGCGCCCACCGTGGAGGTGGTGCAGCCGGAGGAAAAAAGCGCCGTTCCCGCATGGCTCAAAGAAATATGGCAGCAGCTTTTCCCGGCAGATGCACCGGCACCTTCTGAACCGGAACCGGCATCTTCTGAGGAAGTGCTGCCGGCACCCGAAGCGGTACTGCCGCCGGAAGAAACAGAGACCGAACCTGAAACGGAAGGAGCAGCGGAATGAAATACAAGAATTTTCTTCTCCGGGCGGTGAACCTGCTGCTGATTCTGGGGGTACTATGGCAATACCAGCAGGTGGCGCTGGTCCGGGCAGCAGCGGTGAGCCAGCGCAAGCAGGAGATCGCTGAGGTGGAAGCCTACAATGCTTCCGTTTTGCAGGCGCAGAGCGCAGCGCAGGCAGAGCAGACCCAAAACGGCTACCGGGACGGCACCTATGAGGGCAGCGCCTTTGGTTTTGGCGATGTCATCCGGGTGTCGGTGACCATCCGGAACGGAAAAATGACTGATATTGCGGTGCTGGATGCCTCCGGCGAGGATAAGCCCTACTATAAGCAGGCGCTGCCTTTGCTGGACGAGATGCTGGCAGTACAGTCTGCCGGGGTGGATACCGTTTCCGGTGCCACCCTCACGGCAGAGGGACTCATCGGTGCAGTAGAGGACGCACTGGGAAAGGCGGCAGGATGATGGATAAAACACAGACAAAGCCTTTAACTGCGGCGCAGCAGCGTCAGCGGGACCAAAAGCGCCGTACATGGCTGCGCGCCGGGGTACAGCTGTTCTTCTTTGTGTCCATGCCGGGCGCGTTCGTGGCCGGGTTTTCCGGGGTAAAGCAGATCTTTCTGCACATCGGTGCGGGCGAGGTGCTCACAGCGGACAGCTTCACGCTTTCTCTGCTGGGGCTGTGCGGCTTCACTTTGCTGTTCGACCGGTTTTTCTGCGGATACGCCTGCGCCTTTGGCAGCTTGGGCGATGCCGTCTGGGCGCTGTCCGGGCTACTCCAGAAAAAGCTGTTCCACCGCAAAAAGCAGCTCCGTCTGCCGGAGCGGGCGGTGCTTTGGGGGCAGAAGGTCAAATATCTGCTGCTGGCAGGACTGGTGGCGCTGTATGTGACCCTGCAGGAAAAGCTGCTGACCGGCGCAAGCCCGTGGGAGGTGTTTTCCCGCCTGACGGCTCTGCGTCTGCCGCCGGAGGGCTTCGGCGTGGGCATTGTGCTGCTTGTGCTCATCTTGCTGGGCATGGCAGTGCAGCCCCGGTTCTTTTGTCAGTTCCTCTGCCCTATGGGAGCGGTGTTCGCCCTGCTGCCGGTGCTGCCCTTTGCGCGGCTGCACCGGCAGAGCGATGGCTGCATCCCGGGTTGCAATGCCTGCAAGCAGCAGTGCCCGGTGTGCCTGAAGCTGGAGGAAAGCAGCCTGCGCAGCGGGGAGTGCATTGCGTGTGAAGCCTGTGTGGGCACCTGCCCCAAGCAGAACATCCACCGGTGGGATCTTGCCTTGTGCAAGAGCCTGTGGCTGCCGGTACTGGCGAAGGCGCTGCTCTTCTTCCTGCTGGGCTGCTGGCTGGGTTTCTGCCGGTTTATCTGAACCAAAAAAGGAGGCCGCCGCACGGTATTTGTGCAGCAGCCTCCTTTTTGGCTGGGATGATTTGTCATTTTTACAGGGAATGCTTCTGCTCCAACAGATCTGTCATGCTGCGCAGGCTGATGCCAAGGGTGGAAAGGTTGTGCAGCATGGCGCTGGCAGCCGGGGGCAGGATGCCCAATGCGCCCAGAAGGATGAGCGCTGAGTTGAAGCTGAGCACAAAGCGGTAATTGCTGCCCACCCGCTTTTGCAGGGCGTTGGCAATGGCTTTTAAGGTCACCAACTCTTCCAGACTGTCCGCACGAATGGTCACATCGGCGATCTCCCGGGCGATGGCAGCACCGGAATGGATGGCGATGCCGATATCTGCCGCCGACAAGGCAGGCGAATCATTGATGCCGTCGCCGATCATCACCACCGTATGTCCCTCGGCCTTAGCATTGCGCACAAAGGCGGCTTTATCCTCCGGCAGCACCTCTGCAAAGCAGCGGTCCACCCCCACCTGCGCCGCAATGGCACGGGCGGTGCGGTCGCTGTCGCCGGTCATCATGACGGTCTGGGTGATGCCCAGTTTCCGGAGCTCATGCAGCACCTGTGCCGCCTCCGGGCGCAGGGGGTCTGCGATGCAGATGACCCCCGCCAGTACCCCGGACGCTGCCAGATACAGGTGAGAATACTGCGGGTCCAGCGCATCGAACTTTGCCTGTTCCTCTGCCGGGATGGTGCAGCCTTCATCCTCAAAAATGAAGTGGGCGCTGCCAATGACCACCCGCGTGCCGCCTACCCGGCTGGCAATGCCGTGCGCCACGATGTATTCCACCTCGGAGTGCATCTCTTCGTGAGAGATGCCCCGCTCCTTGGCGGCACGGACCACGGCGTTTGCCATGGAATGGGGAAAATGTTCTTCCAGACAGGCGGCAAGCTGCAATACTTCCTGCTCCCCGCAGCCGGAGAAGGGCACTACCTGCACCACCTGCGGGGTAGCGCGGGTGAGGGTACCGGTCTTATCGAACACGATGGTATCCGCCTGCGCCAGCGCTTCCAGATACTTGCCGCCCTTTACGGTGATGTGGTATTCCCCGCACTCCCGCATGGCAGAGAGCACCGCAAGCGGCATGGAGAGTTTCAATGCGCAGGAAAAGTCCACCATCAGGATGGAGATGGCGCGGGTGACGTTGCGGGTAAAGGCATAGGTAGCCGCCGTACCGGCAAGGCACCACGGCACCAAGCGGTCAGCCAGCTGCAAGGCCCGGTTCTCGGTGCCGGACTTGAGCTTTTCCGATTCCTCGATCATGGCCACGATCTTATCGTAGCGGTTGGCACCGCCTTCGGCCTTGGCCACAAGGACGCATTCGCCCTCTTCCACCACCGTTCCGGCGTAGACGGTGGCCCCGGCGGCTTTCCGCACCGGCATGGATTCTCCGGTGAGGGCAGCTTGGTTCACCATAGCTTCGCCTTCCAGCACCATGCCGTCCAACGGGATCATGTTGCCGGAGCGCACCACCACTTCGTCCCCGGCGTGAACGCGGGTCAACGGCACCAGCACCTCGCCCTGCGGGGTACGCACCCAGACCTTATCCACATTCAGCGCCATGCTGCGGGCAAGGTCGTCCAAGCTCTTTTTCCGCGTCCACTCCTCCAGCAGGCTGCCCACCGTCAGCAGGAACATCACCGAGCCTGCCGTGCTGTAATCGCCCCGCAGGAGGGAGGCGGTGATGCTGAGCGCATCCAGCACCTCTACTTCCAGCTTGCGGTGCAGCAGACAGCGGACGCCCTTCCAGATAAAGGCGATGGAGCGCCACACCGTATATGCCGCCGCGATGGGCGCAGGCAGGAACACTTTGCGGAACGCCCTGCCTGCCACAAGGCTGACCATCTTTTCCTGATATTCCTGATTGATCTTCCGGCTGTCGTGGGAGGTGACAAGCACCTCTAACTCTTCGTTGTCAAAGCGGTAGGAGGCCAGCAGGGCGGCGGCATCCTTCCGGCTGCCCCGGTAGGTCAGCACCACATCTCCGGTGCGCTCGTAGACGGTGGCTTTTTGAATGTTGTCCTGCCCGTTCAGGTAGGCTTCCAGCACATCTGCCCGGTGCAGGGTCATGCGCACGGCGCAGACGTGCACCCGCATCCGTCCCTTCCCTTCATGTAAGATCGTACATTTCATTGTTTTTCTTACCCCTCTGCGTAAAAAAGAGCCGCCCTTGGGCGGCTCCGCTGCGTTGTATCACTGTGCAGTCTGCTCTGCGGGCTGCTCTTCAGCCGTATCCTCAATAACCTCCTGTGCAGCCTCGGCGGCGCGGCTCTCGTTGATGGCCTTTGCATCGGCAAGGATGTCTCCTGCCTCTTCCTGCACCTTGTTCACGGTCTGCATGGTGCAGTCCTTCATCCGCAGCACCGCAGCAGTGGTCTGGGTGTAGACCTTTTTGGCGTCCTTGCTGGACAGCACCTTGAAGCCGGCAGAGCCGAACACTACACCACCCAAAAACAGTGCAAGCTTTTTTGTATCAAACATATTTATTCCTCGTTTCTGTGTTTCCTGTTTAAGCGCCCATGCCCTTGAGCGAGGGCAGGCTCTTTATCTTTGTATTATAGCACGCTTTCGGAGCTTTTCAATATTTTCCGACGATGTTAGGACGCATTAACATTGTTAGCAGCAGCTCGATATGGAGGATCATTTTGGTCATGCTCCCTTGCAGAAATTAGCAGACCGCAGTCTATAAAGGCAGCAGAAAACTAAAAAATCCGCCGAGGATGCCTTCCCAGAACGGGAAGGCTCCCCGGCGGTATTCGTTTATAGGTTGTATTGCAGTCTACTGGTCGTTTTTATGTGCGACAGCTTTCTGTCCGCATCAAAGGTATTTCCGCAAAGTCGGCACAAGAACATTCATATTGATCGGCTTTGCGATATGATCGTTCATTCCGGCATCCAGTGCCACCTGTCTATCTTCGGTAAAGGCATTTGCCGTCATGGCGATGATGGGGATATTCGCTTTTTGGGGGTCGTCCAGCCTACGTATTTTTCTTGCCGCATCATAGCCGTTCATCACCGGCATCTGGATGTCCATAAGGATCAACTGATACGTTCCGTTCGCAGCTTTTTCCAGCATATCCACACATTCCACACCATCTTTTGCGCGGTCTACCGTACAGCCTTCCTCCTGCAGCAGCTCGGTGGCGATCTCCGCATTGAGGTCGTTGTCCTCGGTCAGCAGGATCCTTGTACCGCACAGGCACTTTTGATCCGAAGGGTTTGTTTCTCGTTTCGCCTGTGTTTCATCCTCGGACGCAATGCGGCAGGGAATGGTCACGGTAAACTTGGAACCAACACCGATCTTGCTCTCCACTTCCACGGTGCCGCTCATCAGCTCAACCAGTTTTTTCACAATGCCCATTCCAATACCGCTGCCCTCCACCTTGCTGACGGTGGAAGTGCGTTCCCGTTCAAAGGGTTCAAAGATATGCTTCTGGAACTCCTGCGACATTCCGATGCCATTATCGGCAACCGTGACCACCATATCGCACCAGCCCTCTTTTTCGCCGGGCTTCTGCGTGACATCGCAGTGGATCGTGCCGCCGGCTCCCGTGTATTTGACAGCGTTGCTGACAAGGTTTGTGCAGACCTCGGTCAGGTGCGGAATATCCGCATAGACATACGGATGCAGCAGATGTGCTGTCACCGTAAGCGTCTGCTCCTTGCTGTCTGCCTGATTCTGGAACATCGCAACGCAATTACGGAAATCCTTATCGACATCCGAAACAGAATACTCCATCTCCGTCTTGTCATTCTCGATCCGGGCAAGATCCAGAACGTTGTTCAGCAGCATCAGCAGGTTCTGTCCGCACACCTGAATGTTCTCCATGTATTTTTCCAGCTTTGCAGGGTCGTCCAGATGCCGGGAGGCAAGGTCTGCATAGCCGATAATGGCGTTCATGGGCGTGCGGATATCATGCGACATATTGAACAGGAAGGTGGATTTGGCGCGGTTCGCACTCTCCGCGTTTTCCACAGCGACCTGCAATTTTGCATTCAGTTCCTGCGTATCGTTTGCGGCTTTTCTTGCAGCAGCTTCGGCTTTACGCGCCTTCTGGAGCAGCATCAAAATCGTGAGCAGAACAACTGCAACCGCAATGCTGCTGACCAGCAGAACCATAAAGAAGTTATCCTTTATAAAATCGATCAGGGTAACCTTCCGCGAGGAGCTCTTATACATCGCCAGAGAGCTGGTAAGCATATTGGCTGGCATTGCCTTGATCGTTTTGTTCAGGATGGACAGCAGGCTGCGGTTTCCGCTATTGACCGCAAAGCAGGAATTGGCAGGGTTAGGCAGCGGAACGCTGTAAAACCCATGATTTTTGCTGTATTTCTCCTCGCTGCTGACCCCTGTGACAAAACAGTCTGCCTGTCCGTCCTTGACCAGTTTTATCGCATCCTCCTGTGTATCGCAGTCCACGATTTCCCACTGCGGATAATAAAACGCAAGGTACCTTGTTAGGGAAATCTTGTTTTGGGGAACGGCAACGCGGTTCACTTGGTTTTCGATAAAGAGCTGTTTGTTCGTGACCACCATCATATTGGCGGTCCAAGTTGTGTTGGTTCTGGCAACGCGATATTCTTCAGCCAGATTGGGACTCTGGTCGAAATGGAAGATCATGTCGATCTCGCCTGATTTCAGCGCATTGAGTTCCGCCTCTTTGTCGTCATAACCGACCAACTGAAATTCCAGCTCCTGATTTCCCAGACAATCTGCGGCAAACTGAATATAGTCCGTTATTGTTCCGGTAATCTCCCCGGTGGCAGGGTCATAGGTGCTGACGCCGCGATCACTCGTCAGAAAGCCCATCCGGATCGCACCGTGCTCTTTGAGCCACGCCTTTTCCTCTCCCGTAAGGATGGGCTTATAATCCAGCGAGAAATACTTTTTACACAGATCCGCCGTATAAAAAGGAGCCTCTTCGTCCAACGCGTGCATCGCATTGTCCAGTTCTTCCTTGAGATCCGGACGGTCTTTGTTGAGCACATAGTAGATGCTGGATTTTCCCACGCGGGTTATAGTCGAGATGCCAAGCTCTGCCCAGTAGGATTCTTCCAGCGAAACAAAGCAGTCGATCTCGTGATTTGCCAGCTTTTGCTTCACATCCTCGTTGTTGGAGATGTTGACGTGCTGCGTTTTTATGCCGTGTTTTTCCTCCCATTCGGTCAGCATCACTTCCGGCTCCGTTCCCATCACAACGCCGATCTTTTTGCCGTCCAGTGTTTTGAAGTCAGAGGCGGAGATATCTGCGCGCGAAAGGTCGGCGTAGAGGTAATATTTTTCCTCCCCCATCGGTTCGTCCGAAAACAGCATCTCCTCAGCGCGGTCCTCCGTATAGGAAATACCGCCCATGATGTCGATTTCGCCGTTTTCAAGTTTTTCAAAGCAGTCTGACCAGTCGCAGGTCACATATTCGAACTGCCAGCCCGTATAGCCGGATAGTGTTTCCAGCAACTCGTAGCCGTAGCCCTTTCTTGCGCCCTTCTCGTTGCAATAGTTGAAGGTGTCCTCAAACGAACCAACGCGGACGACCTTTACAGGGGCGGTTTCTGCGGCAGCCTTCACAGGGAGCACGACTGACAGCAACAGCAGCAGGCTCAGCAGCGCACAGACGCTTTTCCGCATCAGCGTCTGCATGGTTTCGCTCGTTCCAAAGTTTTTCATTTTTCCCAATCCTTCTCCGCCCCAGACGGCTGCAGTTTGAGTTCATTTCCGTACCGCCGATTTTAGATTTGATGCCGTCGATCCGCACATCGGTCCGGTCGATGGTATACACGATTTTGGGAATGACGTCTTTTCGTCATTTTAACAAATTCGCTCTTTTATCGTACATACCTTAAAATCGTTTTTATCACTTCATCCATCACGATCGGCTTTGACAAATGTGCGTTCATTCCTGCATCCAGTGATGCCTGAACATCTTCTGCAAATGAATTCGCTGTCATTGCTATAATGGGAATGTTTTTTCCATCCGGTCTGTCATTCATTGCCCTGATGGCTTTTGTCGCTTCATAACCATTCATTTCAGGCATCATGACATCCATCAGGATCACATCAAATGTGCCTTTCGGATGATTTCTGAACATCTCAACAGCATTCTTTCCATCCACAGCTCTTTCTACATTCATCCCGAACTCTTCCAACTGCACGGCAGCAATCTCTGCATTCAGTTCATTATCCTCTGCAAGAAGGACATTCACACCTGTAAGATTTACCTTTTCAGAAAAACCTGTGTCTGACTTATTACATTCCTTATCTGTAATTTCCAAAGGAATATCCACAGTAAATGTGGTTCCCTCATGCTTTTTACTCTGCACGGAAATGGTTCCACCCATCATATCTACATACTTCTTTACGATAGCCATCCCCAGTCCAACTCCGTGGTACTGCGTTCTCACATCGGAATCTTCCTGTGCAAATTCCTCAAAAACTTCTTTTGTAAATTCCTCACTCATGCCAATACCAGTATCCGAAATGCGGTAACGCATATTTATATATCCATCCCCGCTCTTTTCCTGACACCGGGCTTCAAATGTAATCGTCCCTCCATCCGGAGTGAATTTTACGGCATTGCTCAGAATATTGACCAGCACATCGCGCAGGCGTGCAGGATCCGCAAGTACATTTGGAATCTTTGCATCTTCACACTGAATCTTAAAGTTGATATCCCTGTTCGTAAGAAAGCCTTTTATAATATCCAATGCAGAATCTGTAATGTTTTTCACATCCACCGGTACCGGATTGTATTTCACTTTTCCACTTTCGATGTGGGTCAGATCCAATACATCATTGATCAGCGACAGTAAATACTCTGAGCTTTCGTCGATCTTTTCCAGACAATTTTTCACTTCGTCTGACGGATTATTTTTCATTGCAATACCGGTAAATCCTATGATTGCATTCATCGGTGTCCTCATATCATGGGACATATGTGACAAAAATGCTGTTTTTGCCTTGTTTGCAGCCTGTGCATGCTCTGCCAGTTCCGCCATTTCCTCAGCTTTCTCCTGGGCCGCCTTCTGAGCTTTTTTTCTTGCACTGAGACGCACCATTATCACAGCCATAGCAGTCAGCAGCCATCCAAAAATAAGTAGAACCAAAACCGTAACAACGGGATGCAGACGGATCCCGTCAACAACTGTCAGCTCTGTTGCTTTGTATGTGGTATACTGTGCTGCAAGATCTTCAACAAGATTTTGAGGCATGGCATACATTGCTTTCGTCAGAATACCAGCCAGCGCATGGTTCTCAGTTGATGAAATCACCATGCGGTAGGTGAATGTAGGCTGTTCCAGCAGAGTATACGTCATGGTGCCCGTAGTGTCACTGTTCACAAACGCCTGTGCCATGTAATAGTAGACGAAGGCAGAATCTGCTTTCCCCTTACGGACAGCTTCCATCATTTCCTGCCGGGTACTGCACATCAGCTTTTCTGCACCGGGTGCCATTGTATCTGCAATTGAATTGGATGCTGTCTGGTCAACCGTAGCAACAACATTGATTTTTCCATCAAAGTCACGCCGTGTCACCCTTGCCAGCCGCATCGTAATGAAAGGTGCAGTAATCCCCCATTTTTTCGTCTCAGCATAGTTATCTGTTTCCAGGCGTGCATCAATGCTAATATCGGTGGTTTCCTTATTTTTCTGATAAGCAAGATACTCATCTCTGGTGGCAGGTGTAAGAAACTCATAGGAAATCCCGGCATAGTCTGCAATTTTCCGGAAGTAATCCGGGATAATACCCTTCATCTCACCATTTTCAGCATAAGAATATGGATAACGGGTCGGATCACACAGAACATGAAGCGGGTTGTCCTTGGAATACTGTGAAATTATACTTTTTTCTTTCTCCGTATATTCCAGATTCTTAGTGTCGATGCTTTCATAATTTTTATTATAAAGTGTCGTTTTCCAGTCACCCTCAACTGCATTCATCTGGTCGATTGCATAATTGATCTCATTCAGCAATTCTGTATTACCTTTTTTAACCATGAC
>OOCP01002775.1_pt1 | contig 14124 bp, 9 predicted proteins | sample 1671511 | NCBI WGS metagenome assembly OOCP01 (sample SAMN06348164, study PRJEB24527) | human gut metagenome | biome: human gut; feature: ankylosing spondylitis patient; material: feces | host: Homo sapiens | place: China | collected 2015-10 | reverse complement strand
CAGCGGCCGGGCTCCAGAGGGGTCTTTATCGCTGGCAAATTCCTGTTGAGAGATCCCGGCGGAACGGCTCCAGCCAACTGGGCGTGTGCCGCAGCTTAGCTGCGGCACACGCCCTTTTTGCATTTTGGAGAACTGATATGCGTCCAATGGTTTCCATGCAAAAGGTACGCAAATAAAGGATAACCTTCTGGAATGGGGCGGTGAAAACTGTGAATTTGTTTCTGAGAGCCATGTCGTTTATGATAAGTACAGAAATAGGGCTGTTCAGCGCTGTAAAACTGGAGAATTTAGACAGTATGGCAGCCACATAGGAGGGACGTTCTATGAGTGCAAACGCACACACCGCCGTAATGACCGACTTGGAGCAGCGGATTCAGGATGGCCGGCAGCTCTCCGCTCCGCGGCCGCGCATCAACAGGATCATGGAGGACCGCTTTTACGGCCAGAAGCCCCGGGTGGATATCCAGCGAGCGGTGCTCTTTACGCAGTCCATGATGCAGACGGAGGCCTATCCCCAGGTGCTCCGCACCGCGCTGGCCATCCAGTACATGATGGAGCACATAGAAGTGGTGATCCAGCCCCATGAGCTCATTGTCGGCACGGCCGGCGGTCCGGGCCGCTACTGTGTGCTATATCCTGAGACCCGGGGCGGCCAGTTCCCGCGTGATCTGCCCAAGATCCTCAAGGCGGAGGGCAAGGCGGGCTACGCCATGACCCAGGCGGAGGTGGATACCGTTCTCAACGAGGTGGTTCCGTACTGGAAGGGCAAGACCTCCCATGAGCTCTATCTGAACATGCTCCCTAGGGAGACCCGCAGGGTGATCTACGGCGACAAGGAGTATGCCACCCAGGGCCTCATCTTCGACGAGGCCAACAACGCCCACACACTGAGCTGGACCGGCTCCTATGAAAAGGTAATCAGGGAGGGCCTGGAGAGCATCATCCGCGAGCTGGAGGAGAAGAAGGCGGGCATCGAGGGCAACCTGCTGCACAACCAGATGGACAAGATCTACTATCTGGACGCCGCAATTCTCTCCTGCAAGGCCATGATTACATATGCCCACCGCTATGCGGACAGGGCCGAGGCGATGGCCGCGGAGGAGAGCGACCCGGTACGCCGGGCCGAGCTGGAGACCATCGCGGAGATCTGCCGCCATGTGCCCGAGCACCCCGCCCGGAACTTCTATGAGGCGGTGCAGGCCCAGTGGTTCCTTCAGGTGGGCTACCGGCTGGAGAACATGAACGGCGGCGGCGTGGGTCTGGGCCGACTGGACCAGTATCTCTACCCCCTCTACAAGGCGGGCCTGGAGGACGGCACCCTCACGGAGGAGCGGGCCATGGAGATTCTGGAATGCATGTTCATCAAGGTGGGCGAGGTGGTTCCCTACCAGGGCAAGAGCACGGCGGGCGGCCACGAGGGCTACACCCACTTTGAGGCCCTTTCCCTGGGCGGCCTGACCCCCGACGGCCGGGACGCCACCAATCCACTGACCTACCTCATCCTCCGCTCCAAGAAGGAGTTCCCCTTCCAGTATCCCGATGTCAGCCTGCGGGTTCACGCCAATACCCCGGATAAGCTGCTCCGGGCCGCCGCCGAGGTGGTGAAGGTGGGATACGGCTGCCCCAAGTTCTTCAACGACGAGGAGTTTATCACCCACTACATCGCCGCCGGCGTGCCGCTGCACATTGCCCGCGACTATGCCGCCTGTGGCTGCTGCGGCGGCCGCCTGCCCGACTATGAGACTTACCTGGCCGCGGTGTGCAACCTGAACATCACCGCCGTCCTGGAGATGGCCATGAGCGACGGCTGGGTTCACTTTGGGGACGGGAAGTACGAGAAATTCCTGGATACGCCCATCCCCGCCGGACAGATTCAGAACATGGACGATCTGATGGTCAACCTGGAGGCGGCGTTTACCTTCTTTGTGCGCCACATCATGAAGCGCACCGGCACCCTGGAGCAGAGCAACGCCCTGAAGCTGGCCTGCCCCTTTACCTCCGCCCTCAGCGAGGCGGGGCGGATCAACATGAAGGATCTGCACCAGCCCTGTGACAGGGACTACGGCCTGTATATCGACAACGGTGCGGTGAATGTCATTGGCATCGGCACCCTGATCGAATCGCTCTCCGCCCTGGATGAGTTCGTATTCCGGGGCAGGGAATTCACCCTGGAGCAGGTCCGCCAGGCGGTAAACGCCAACTTTGAGGGCTATGAGCCCATGCGCCAGAAGCTGCTCAGGGCACCCAAGTTTGCCAACGGCGACCAGCACGCCCTGGAGCTGGCCCGCCGGTTTGACGCCATGATGCAGAACGTCATTGTCCGCCACCGCACCATGCACGGCGGACAGAAGCACCTGAAGTTTGTGCCGGTGGCCTCCCACGTGGCCCTGGGCGGCAAGACCATTGCCACACCCAACGGACGCAGGGCGGGCGTGGCCCTGTCCGAGGGAATCTCCCCCACCCAGGGCACCGATGAGAACGGCCCCATCACCACGCTTAACGCCGTGGCGGCCATCAACAGCCATGCCCACGACCTGACGATGCAGCGCCTGCTGAACATCAAGCTGTCTCCCGCATTCCTGGAGGGGGAGAGCGGTATTCAGAACTTTATCCAGATCATCCGCACCTTTGTGGATCTGAAACTGTGGCACATTCAGTTTAATGTCGTCAACCGGGAGACCCTGCTGGCCGCGCAGAAGGACCCGGACAAATACCGCAACCTGGTGGTGCGTGTGGCAGGTTACTGCGCCTACTTCACCGACCTGAGTGAGAAGCTACAGACGGAGATTATCAACCGTACCGAGCACACCAGCATGTGCACCGAATAAACCATCCGCAGGAGGGAGGTGGGGCGGCATGAGCCAATCCGCAGTGGGAACCATCTTCAATGTGCAGCGCTTCAGCCTCCACGACGGCCCCGGCATGCGGGATCTGATTTTTCTAAAGGGCTGCCCGCTCCGGTGCGAGTGGTGCGCCAATCCGGAGTCACAGCATGCGGAGCCTGAGTTGAGCTGCCGCCCTTCCAAATGCATCGGCTGCCGGGCCTGCACGGCTGCGTGCCCCACCGGGGCCGCCGCCGTGGCGGCAGGCGGCCGGATTCAGGTGGACCGCGCCGCCTGCCGGAGCGGCCTTGCCTGTGCCCGGGCCTGCTGCTCCGGCGCGCTGAGCCGGATCGGTGAAGAGCTTGACGCCAGGACCCTGGTGGAGCGGGTGATGGCCCAGCACATGAGCTGGCGCGCCGAAGGCGGTGTGACGCTCAGCGGAGGTGAGCCTCTGGCTCAGCCCGATTTTGCTGCCGAGCTGCTGCAACGGTTCCGGGAGGAGGGGGTGGGAACGGCCCTGGAGACCTGTGGATACGTGCCCTTTGAGGCGTTCCAGAAGGCCGCGCCCTTTTGCCAGCTTATCTTTTTTGATCTCAAATGTATGGCTTCGGAGGTACACAGGCGGTACACCGGGGTGGACAATCGGCGGATTCTGGACAACCTGATGGCGCTCTCCCGGGAATTCCCTGATTTGCCCCTCCGGGTGCGCACCCCTCTGATCCCCGGCGTCAACGACGGCCGGGAACAGTTGTCCGAAATCGTGCAGTTCCTGCGGAGGCTCCCATCGCTGGCCGACTACCAGCTGCTCCCCTATCACAACTGGGGGGAGGGAAAATACCGCCAGCTGGGCCGGAGCTATCCACTGGCCGGACTGGAGCCGCCGGACAGGGGGGCGGTAAGGCGCCTCAACGACGAGCTGCGGGCTGAGTTGGGCCTGCGGCCGGGACAGGAGTGATTTTCATGGATATCATTGATTTTCGTTACCGTCCGCCCTATGGCAGCTACCGGGAGACCATTATGTACCGGGATCTGGAGCGGGCAAAGCGCTGTTCCGAGGCGTTCGGTATGAACCAGTCCCCGGCTGTGGCTGCCAGGGATATGGAGGCATCTTTAACGGAAATGGACCGGGCGGGCATCGGCATGGCGGTGCTGGCCGGACGCAAGGTACTTCCTCACATCGGCGTTGTGGACAATCAGGATATCGTGGACCTGATCCACGCCTACCCCGGGCGGTTTACCGGCATGGCGGGGGTGGATCCCAGCGACGGGCCGGAGGCCATGGAGGAGCTGGAGCGGTACGTCGTAGGCGAGGGCCTGCGGGGCATCGTCATGGAACCGGGACTGACCAAGACCCCCATGTTCGTGGAGGATGAACGGATTTTCCCGCTCTATGAGCGCTGCCAGGCGCTGGGTGTCCCCGTCATGCTCATGGTGGGCTCCAACTGCGGCCCGGACATCGAGTACTCCAAGCCGGAGCACGCCGAGCGGGTGGCCAAGGCGTTTCCCAAATTGAACATCATCCTCTCCCACGGAGGCTGGCCCTGGGTGACGGAGGCCATTCACGTGGCGTATCGCTATAAAAATGTCTATCTGCTGCCGGATTTGTACCAGTTCAACGGCCCGGGAAGCGGAGAGTACCTGGCTGCGGCGAACTATATCCTGCGGGATCAGATGCTCTTTGGTTCCGCCTACCCCTATGTCTCCCTGCGGGAGGCGGTGGACTACTTCCTGGAGGGGCGCCTGAGACCCGAGGCCCAGCCTGCTTTCCTGGCCGGCAACGCCCGCAGAATCTTGGAGCTGGAGCGTGTGTGAGTCCAGCCTGAGATAAATACAACTTTCAAGGGAGGTCTCAAATGTGAGTACGCAACTGAATGCACAGCAAGGATTGACCAATCTCACTCCGATCAAGGTGATCCACATCCTGATATCCCTGGCAATCATGGTCTGTTTCAAGTTTGTCCCCGCCGCGGAGCCGCTGACCCCTCTCGGGGTGGAGGTGATCGGTATCTTCCTGGGGATGCTCTATGGCTGGCTGATCGCCAACGACTCCTTCTGGCCCAGCATTTTCGGCCTGCTTTTCCTGGGCCTGAGCAGCTACTCCACCGTACCCGCCGTCCTGAGGGATGGCTTCGGCAATTCCACTGTCCTGCTGCTGTTCTTCTTCTTCGCCTTTACCAACATCATCAGCGCCGCCGGTATCACTGAGTATATCGCGCGCTGGATCGTCAGCCGCAAGGTTGTGCAGGGCAGGCCATATCTGCTGACCCTGATGATCTTCTTAGCCATGTGCGCGCTGGTCATCATGGTTTCCTGCGCTGCGGCCACCATGGTAATTTTCCCCCTGATCAAGGAGATCTGCCGCCTCTACGGCGTTAAGCCCGGCAGCAAGTGGGCCTCTATCACCCTGGTGGGCACAATCTGTGTGGGCTGCTCCTTCTACATGCTGCTGCCGTTCAAGTCTCTGCCCGCCGTGGTGTTCTCCAGCTATACCCAGATGTCCGGCGGCGACTCCATCGCGCTTGTCCCCTATCTGGCGATCGTGGTCGTCATCACCGCTATTACCATGGCCCTGCTGCTGGTGCTGATGAAATTTGTCCTCCGGTGCGATGTCAGCGTAATTGCCTCCAGCAACAAATCCATGGAAGAGCTGCCCAAGCTGAGCCGGTATCAGAAATTTATCATGGTCTTCTTTGTGGCCGTGATCGTCCTGCTGCTGTTCCCCTCCTTCGTGCCCAAGACCTTTATTGTCAGTACGGTGCTGAACAATGTGGGCGCCACCGGCATCCTGCTGGGCGCTGTCGGCGTCTATATCATGGTCAGTCTGAAGGAGGGCATGCCTGCCGTCCAACTGTTCTCCAAGAACATTGGCTGGTCCATCATCTTCATCCTGGCCGCCGCGCTGAGTATCGCCGATGCCATGGCCGCCGAGTCCACCGGAATCTCGGCCTGGCTGGTGGAGCTGATCACGCCGGTGGTCCAGGGCAAGAGCCCTCTCGTCCTCACCGCAGTAATGTGTGTCGTGGGTATGGCCCTCACCAACGTGGCTAATAACATCGCCACCGCAGCCATGCTGACGCCCATCGCCTACAGTGTGGGCATCGCCTGCGGCGCCAATCCGGCGGCACTGGCGGTCTGTGTGCTGCTGGCCACCAATATGGGTATGGCAACCCCGCCCGCCAGTGCTCCTGCGGCCATTGTCCACGGCGAAAAGGAGTGGATTCCCGGAAGTGACGCCGTGAAATACGGCCTTGTCTGCTGCGGCATCACCCTGGTTCTTATTCTGGCCGTGATCTTCCCCATGGCAAACGTCATGTTCTGATGCAGCAGGGTCTGGAGCTTACGTGAAAAGCCCCGCCGGTATCCCAACAGGTTATCGGCGGGGCCTTTCAACCTTTTTATTTGCAGGTACAATCCTTGAAGTATCGCTTCAGCGCACACACCACCGACTGTTCCTCCCGAAGCAGGGACTTTCCTGATTGGTGGACCAGCAGGAAGGTGGCATGTCCGAAATCCAGTCCATGAACCATGACGGGCTGCACCGCTCCCTGGCTGACAAAATACTCGTACTGGGAGGTAAACCTGGGAAAGATAGCGGCGCACCTGTTCTGCGCCACATACTGCAAGATGGCGTCCTTGCTGTGGCAGCGGAATCCGGCCTCTCCACTGAAATAGTGTCCGAACAGAAGCCAGTTGTCGTCGTTTACATGGGAATAGGTGCCAAGGGGCACCTGCGCAAGCATCTGAGGCGTGATTTCCCCTGTCAGAGCCAGGGGATGGCCGGAGCCGAGAAACAGGTATTCCGGGTCTTCAATCACCTCGTAGCAGTCCCAGCCGTTTTTGCGGATCCGCTCCAGGGTGGCGGTCGAGTCCGCCTGATTTTCCTTGCGGATCGGGAGCAGGCCGATGTGAACCCCGTTCTCCTCCATTTTGTGAATGATCTCGCTGCGCCGGCATTCGTGGAGCAGCAGATTGATGTCGGGGTGCCGGTCCTTCAGGCAGGGGATAAACCCCGCGGAGAGAAAATTGCACATGGTGGTGGTGCTCTGTATGTGTACCTCCCGGGGAACCTCCTCCAGAGGGGTGGATTCCTGCCAGCCGTTCACCATTTGAAGAATGATCTTTACGTCCCCGTAAACCCACTTGCCATAGGCGGTGAGCTCGATGCCGCGGCTCGTCCGCCGCAGCAGTTGGTGCCCCAGCTCGTCCTCCAGGGCGTCGATCATCTTACTGACAGAGGGCTGGGTGGTGTAGAGCTCGTTAGCCGCTTTTGTGAAGGAGCTGTGCTGCACTACTTTATCGAATGCGATAAGCTGTTCGATGCGCATAGCGGAACCTCCCTTTTTCAGGCCGCACCGGGGCCCACAGTCAGATCGCCTCGGATATGGCATCCCCCATGTCGCTGCAGGAGAGCCGCTTGCCTCCCGGAGTCATAATGTCGCCGGTGCGGTATCCGTCGTCCAAAACCTTGACAATGGCCGCCTCAATCGCGTCGGCCTCAACGGTCATATGGAAGGAGAGGCGGAGCATCAGTGCCGCAGAGAGGATCTCGGCAATGGGATTGGCAATGTTCTGGCCGGCAATGTCCGGCGCTGAGCCGCCGGCGCACTCGTATAATCCCTTGCCCTCGCTCCCAATGTCGCCGGAGCCGGCAATACCCATGGAGCCGGCGGCACTGTTGGCCAGGTCGGACAGGATATCGCCGAACATATTTTCTGCCGCGATTACGTCAAAATACCCCGGCCTGCTCACCAGGCGGGCGGCGCAGCCGTCAATCAGCATGGTCTCATAGTGAACCTCAGGGTATTCCTCGGCCACCTTTTCATATACCGTCTGCCACAGCACGCCGGTCTCCATGGCGTTGGGCTTGTTTACCATCGTGACGTGCTTTTTGCGGCCCATGGCCAGGTCAAACGCGCAGTGGGCGTGCCGCTCGATCTGTGACCAGGTGTAGACGCACTCATCGCAGGCGGTCAGTTCGCCGCCGATCTCCTTCCTATACTTGCCCGCATAGAAGATACCCGCGGTATTCTCCCGCAGAACAATGAGATCCAGTTCCCGGGCCACCGTATCCTTGAGCGGAGAGGCCTGGATCAGTTGGGGATAGACCTTGGCCGGACGGATATTGGCAAAGAGCTCCATGCCGCGCCGGAACGAAGCCAGGGCCTTCACTGCGGCCTCCTTACGGCTTGGGTATTTTTTGGTGCCGTTGGCGCCGGTGAAGGTGTATTTGCGGGGATCACCCACCGAGCCGAACAGGATGCTGTCGCAGGAACGCCCCAGCTCATAATCCTGCGGACGCAGGGCATCGCCGTAGGCCTCCAGACCGGCGACACCGCCGATTATATCATAATAATGGAACGTGTGCCCAAATTTCTGTGCGACCCGCTCCAATACCTTGATACTTTCGTTGACGACTTCCGGACCAATTCCATCCCCGCGCAAAACGGCAATTCTCTTTTCCATGGCAGGCACACTCCCAATCTTTATAAGAATATATACGATTTGTTTTGTGCAATTTCATTATACCAAAGCTTATCATGTGAGAGAAATTCCAAAACAAAAGGGTTACCTTCAGAAAAGTTATGGAGGGCTTTCGCTCCGGCGTATGCCCGAGCGAAAGCCAGGCCCCCGGAGCAAAACGCTCCGGGGGCCTGGTTTGAGAGATGTAAAAAACCGTATGTTTATCAGCAGTATAAAAGGGCCCGCCCGTTCCCGCCGGCCGATTTTCGCCTGAAAGCGCGCCATACATTCAGCGGGGAATCCTGGGGCCGATGAGTAAGACGGCATCATTGCTCCCGAAGCAATCAATAGCTCATCTGCGGCATCAGGCTCTGCTGGGGCTGCACAGGTGAAGGTCCGGGCAGCGAACCCTTATCGGGGGGATGACGATGGCTGCGCCGGAAGCTGGCGGCCGGTGTGGTCGATGGTGTAGTCCACGTTGTATTCCCCGGGGAGAATCAACTCGGAGATGGGGACGAAGGTGTAGCCCTCCTGTAGCAGGGTTTCGAGGATGGCGGGCAGGGCCTCGGGGGTATGGAGGGCGGCGTTGTGGAAGAGAACGATGGACCCGGGCTGGACCCGGCTCACCACCCGCTCCGTGATCTCCCCGGCGGGGAGATCCTTCCAGTCCAGACTGTCCACGTCCCACTGGATGGGCTCCATCCCGATGGAGCGGATGGACGTAATTACATTGTTGTCGTATTCTCCGTAGGGCGGGCGGATCAGGGTGGGGCGCACGCCGGTGACGGCCTCAATTTTGTCGTTGCAGGCCTCCACATCGGCGACGATCGCCTCGCTGGAGAGCTGAGACATGTGGGCGTGGGAGTTGGAGTGGTTCATCACCTCGTGGCCGGCATCGTGGAGGGCCTTGACGGACTCCGGGTATTTGTCCACCCAGTCCCCCACCACGAAGAAGGTGGCCTTTACGTTGTATTTTCCCAGGATGTCGATGAGCTGCTGGGTGTCCTCGTTGCCCCAGGCGGCGTCAAAGGAGATGGCCAGCATCTTCTGGTCCCGCTGAACGCAGTAGATGGGAAGCTGCCGGTCGGTGGCGGAGGCCTCCGCCACCGCCGGGGCGTTGACCAGGGCAAACATGGCCGCCGCCAGCAGGGCGCACGCCAGCACGGTCAGGGTCCGGCGCCGCAGGATCAAACACTTCATACAAAAATCCGCTCCCTTCTCAAATAGGCCGTTTTTTCATTTATATGTAAAGGAGCGTGAGCGCATGCCCTGGCGAAATCTTAACGCAATCTTTATATGAAAGTGAAAAAGGCAGCGAAATTCCAACAAAAGCTGTGATATAATATAATGTAAAATTTTATGCAGGGGAGGCGGGAACCATGACGGACCAGCGGCCGGATCCGGACGCACTGCTGCGGGAGCTCAAGCTGAAAGAGGAGACCAGAACGGGAAAGCTGAAGATATTCTTCGGTTATGCGGCGGGTGTGGGCAAGACCTACGCCATGCTGGAGGCCGCCCACCACGCCAAGGAGATGGGCGTGGACGTGGTGGCCGGGTACATCGAGCCGCACGTCCGGCCGGAAACCCTGGCTCTGCTGGACGGGCTGGAGCAGCTCCCCAACAAGGAGATCCCCTATAAGAATATCACGCTGCGGGAGTTTGATCTGGACGGGGCCCTGGCGCGGAAGCCCCAGCTCATACTGGTGGATGAGCTGGCCCACACCAACGCCGCCGGGAGCCGGCACCGCAAGCGCTACCAGGATATCGAGGAGCTGCTGCGGGCAGGCATCAGCGTCTACACCACCGTCAACGTGCAGCACCTGGAGAGCCTCAATGACGTGGTGGCCTCCATCACCGGCATTGCGGTGGCGGAGCGGCTGCCCGACCGGATCTTTGACCGCGCCGACCAGGTTGAGGTAGTGGACATCGAGCCGGCGGATCTGCTGGAGCGGCTCAAGGAGGGCAAGATCTACCGGCCCAACCAGGCGGCCCGGGCCATGGACCACTTCTTCACCCTGAAGAATCTGGCCGCCCTGCGCGAGATCGCCCTGCGGCGCACCGCAGACCGGCTCAACCGGGCGGCGGACACCGGGGTGGGCACCAAGGCCAAGAGCAGCGAGCACATCCTGGTCTGCCTGTCCGGCGCGCCGTCCAACGCCAATGTCATCCGCACGGCGGCCCGCATGGCGGAGGCCTTCCGCAGCAGCTTCACCGCCCTGTTCGTGGAGACCTCCGACTTCAAGGACATGAGCGACGACAACCGCAGCCGCCTGCGGGCCAACCTGCGCCTGGCGGAGGAGCTGGGGGCCCGCATCGCCACGGTGTACGGCGACGACACCCCCCTCCAGATCGCCGAGTACGCCCGGGCCAGCGGCGTGACTAAAATCGTCCTGGGCCGGAGCAATAACAAGCGCTTCTTTTGGGAGCGGAGCAAAAACCTGGTGGATCGGCTCAACGCCCTGGCCCCCGATCTGGACATCCACATCATCCCGGACACCTACCCCGCCTACCGGGCGCCGCGGAAGAGCTGGAACCTCAGCGAGCGGTTCACCGTCAAGGACGCGCTGCGCACCCTGGTGATCCTGGCGGTGTGCACGATGGTGGGCCTGGCCTTCGCCTATCTGGACTTCAGCGAGGCCAACATCATCATGATCTACCAGTTGGGCGTGCTGGTGGTGGCCATGGTCACCAGCGGGCGGCTCTATAGCCTGGCGGCCTCCATCCTGTCCATTCTTATCTTCAATTTCTTCTTTACCGTCCCGCTGTTCACGCTCCACTTCAACGACAAGAGCTATCTGGCCACCTTCCTGGTGATGTTCCTGGTGGCCTTCCTGAGCAGCTCGCTGACCACCCGCATCAAGCGGCAGGCGCGGCTGGCCTCCCGGCAGGCCTACCGCACCCAGGTGCTTCTGGAGGCCAGCCAGACCCTCCAGAAGGCGGAGGGGCAGGAGGCCATTCTGGAGGCCATGGCGGTACAACTGCGCAAGCTGCTGGAGCGGACGGCCCTGTACTACCCGGTGCTGCCCGACGGCACCCTGGGCCAGCCCCGGTTCTTCCCCGTGGAGCCCACCGTGGACACCAGGGCATACCTGACCCCCGACGAGACGGCAGTGGCCTCCTGGGTGCAGAAGAACAACAAGCACGCCGGCGCCACCACCAACACCCTGCCTAACGCCAAGTGCCTCTATCTGGCGGTGCGGGGGGAGGGCAGCGCCCTGGCGGTGGCGGGTATTGCCATCGAGGAGGGCCGGGAGCCTGACGCCTTTGAGAAAAACCTGATGCTGGCCATCGTGGACGAGTGCGGCCTGGTGCTGGAGAAGGAGCTGCTGGGCCAGGAGAAGCACCGGGTGGAGGAGCAGGCCCAGCAGGAGGCCCTGCGGGCCAATCTGCTGCGGGCCATCTCCCACGATCTGCGCACCCCGCTGACCGCCATTTCGGGCAACGCGGGCATCCTCATGGAGAACGCCTCCGTGCTGGACGCGGCCAAGCGGCGGCAGCTCTACACCTCCATCTACGACGACTCCATGTGGCTGGCCAACCTGGTGGAGAACCTGCTCTCCGTCTCCCGCATTGAGAACGGCACCATCCGTCTGAAGATGGAGCCGGAGCTGCTGGAGGAGGTGTTCCAGGAGGCCCTGACCCACCTGGACCGGAAGGCCAAGGAGCACACCATCACCGTGGAGCTGCCTGACGACATGCTCATGGCCAAAATGGACGCCCGCCTGATCGTGCAGGTGGTCATCAACATCGTCAACAACGCCATCAAATACACGCCCCCCGGCTCCCATGTCCAGGTGTCCGCCCGGAAGCGGGGAGAGAGCGTGGAGGTGCGCATCGCCGACGACGGCCCCGGCATCTCGGACGAGGCCAAGGCCAAGCTGTTCGACATGTTTTACACAGCCAACAACGCCCGGGGCGACGGGCGGCGGGGCCTGGGGCTGGGCCTGTCCCTGTGCCGCTCCATTGTGCAGGCCCACGGCGGCTCCATCACCGTGGAGGACAACTATCCCAAGGGCGCTATCTTCAGCTTTACACTACCACTTGCGGAGGTGAACACCGATGAACAAACCTCAAATCTTGATCATTGAAGACGACAACGCCATCGGCAACCTGATTTCCACCACCCTGGAGACCCAGCACTACCAGTACCGGCGGGCCAAAAACGGCGCCTCCGGCGTGCTGGAGGCGGCCTCCTGCCGGCCCGACGTGATCCTGCTGGATCTGGGCCTGCCCGACATGGACGGCGTGGACATCATCAAGAAGGTGCGCACCTGGAGCAACACCCCCATCATTGTCATCTCTGCCCGCAGCGAGGATCACGACAAGGTGGAGGCCCTGGACGCCGGGGCGGACGACTATCTGACCAAGCCCTTCTCGGTGGAGGAGCTGCTGGCCCGGCTGCGGGTGTCCCTGCGCCGGGTGCGCTACGACAGCGAGAAGGTGGACGAGGCGGCCAGCATCTACCAGAACGGCGGGCTGAAAATCGACTACGCCGCCGGCTGCACCTACCAGAACGGGAAGGAGATCCACCTGACCCCCATCGAGTACAAGCTGCTGTGTCTGCTGGCCCAGAACACCGGCAAGGTGCTCACCCACAACTACATTCTCAACAAGATCTGGAGCAGCGCCCTGCCCTCCGACACCCCCTCCCTGCGGGTGTTTATGGCCACGCTGCGCAAGAAGATCGAGCCCGATCCCAGCCACCCCCGGTACATCCAGACCCACATCGGCGTGGGCTACCGGATGATCCGCCAGCCCGACGAGGAGGCCGGGGCGGAGAGCGAGGCATGAGCGGGGGAGGAGAGGCCATGCTGTATCCCTACCGCCCCGCAGGGGAGCACCGGCTCCCCGGACTGCGGCCCGGGGGAGCGGCAGGCCCTGGGGCGCTGCTGGGCCTGATGCGGGATGTGGGACAGCTCTTTGACTGCGAGCCTACGGTGCTCCAGCGGCCGGACAGCCCGGCGCTGCTGCTGTTCTACCCGGACACGGTGTTCCCGTGGCGGGATCTGGCGGAGGTGTGCGGCGGGGCGCTGGCGGGGCTGGCGGGTTCGCTGTTTCCCATCGTGGCGGCGAACTGGGTGCATCTGCTTCCGTTCGGCGAACAGGGCGTCATCGTCATCGTGCTGCTGATTATGGTGGTGGCATACGCGCTGCTGCCGCGCGAGCGCGAGATCGAGGCCATCGTCGCACCGTGTCCGCTGGTGAAAGCCGTGTCGTTGGAATTGAGCGACCGCGTGCGGCCGCTAGGGCAAGCGGGATCGGCCGGCGAGGGAGCCGCCGCGGCCGCGCAATCTGGAAACAACGCGACGGCAGCGACCAACGCGCCTGCACCTGACGCCGAGAGCGCGCCCGAACCCGAACCGACCGCGCGGCGCGCCCCTTCGCTGCTGGAACTCAGCAGCGCACGCCGAGCAGACGAGGGCGAAGAGCGAAAGGGAGGCGGCCGCTTCCGCGCGAAGTGCGAGACGGTTGCCAACACCTACCTGCTTTCCCGGCGCGAGACGGAGATCATGTTCTTTCTGGCGAAGGGGCACAACGCCGCGTACATCCAGGAAAAGCTCTACATCTCGGAAGGCACCGCGAAAACCCACATCCGCCACGTCTACAAGAAGACGAACGTCCACAGCCAGCAGGAGCTCATGCGCCTCGTCGAGCTTGCGGATCCCGCCGAATAGCGAGCTTGCCCCTCGCCGATTGCAGCGCGCGGCCTCCGCGACCGCTCGCAAATCCCGCGTTCCGTGCACAAACCTGGTCGTCGATCCGCAGGCGCGTTCGCACGATCTCGACACGCTCGCGCGGTTGCACGGCGTTCCCCTTCGCCGTCGTGCAGTTCGCGACGCAA
>OOCP01002761.1_pt1 | contig 14174 bp, 9 predicted proteins | sample 1671511 | NCBI WGS metagenome assembly OOCP01 (sample SAMN06348164, study PRJEB24527) | human gut metagenome | biome: human gut; feature: ankylosing spondylitis patient; material: feces | host: Homo sapiens | place: China | collected 2015-10 | reverse complement strand
TGCCAATGAAGCATACCTTGTGGATGAGGTAGAGCGTAGCAGGATTTCATACCATTTATTTTTCTTTTTTCGTGACGGTATGGGAGAAATGCCGGAAGAATTGGAATTAAAGGCAGGCAATTTCCCGGATGCCCATGCAAGACTGGTGGAACTTCTTTCTACACCGGAAGAGGTGGAGAGGATAGCTGCCCACATGGATCATGTCCTGCATCAGCTTGAGACCGGAGAAAAAAGACTGCGTTTCCGTTCTATTATGCCCAAAGAGGAACTTCGTGCCGAACTCGACAACCTTCTGGTAGACAAGCTGACATTTCCGTTTGCTGAACATGTGGAAATTAAACACGAGGATTTTATCACGCAGGATGAGATTGACCACAGGCTTGGCAGGGGGAGCGGTTTTTCACATGGGTCTTTCCGCATTTATGATTATTTTAAGGAAGGGCATGACAGCAAAGATGCAGCTAATTTCTTAAAGAATGAATATGGAACAGGCGGCAGCACCCATGCACTTGCCGGAGCAGACCATAGCTATGAGGATCACGATGCAAAAGGAATAAAACTTCAAAAGGGAAATATCGGAAAACCATACGCAGAAGTGCTTTTGTCTTGGAAGATTGTGGAGAAACGTATCCGTAAGCTCATTGAAGAAGATAAGTATTTATCTCTGGAAGGAAAAGAAGCTTATGCACAGTACAGAGTGGAGCAGGAGCAGAAGGCTTTGGAGCAGGCACAGGCAAAGATGGAGCATGAAACCAAGGTAGCCTGCAAAAATGCCATTGAAAAGGCAATCGCTGAAAAGTTTGACGGGTACCGTCTGCCAAAGGATACAGCGGAGGCAGTCATTCAGGAATATGGCTATGAACGGGTAAGCCATGTGCTTGCCAATTCTGTCATGCACAAAAGACAGGACGGACGGTTTTCTCCGGAGAATAAGGAGTGGGCAAAAGCCATTGAGCCTTATGCCATGGTGAAAAATGAGAATATGGTTGTGGATTCCCACCCTGCTGTATTAAATGGATTTATCAACCAGACAAGACGGTATATCGAGCAGGAGAAAGAGCTTGCAGCACAAGCGGCTGAGAAAATCACGATTGATGGACAGGAGTGCATCAAAGTCGATGAATGGGGGACTGAGGAAGAAACCTATGTGCTTGGAAATTCCGTAACAGATAAGCAATTCTTTTATGCAGAGGTAAATGGTGTTTCATTTGAGTATGATTATCAGCCACAGCGGGGAGAAGTAGAGGAAGATTATCTCAACGAGGTGACGGAAAGGGATATAGACCGTCACGAAACAGAGGTGTTTACACAGATTGAAGGAAGTGAAGATTATCCTGAAGGTGTTGAGGAACCACCATTAACGGCAGAGGATGTGCAAAATCAGGAAACTTCTAGACAGGATGTCCAAAAGCCGGAGGAAGTGTCAGATACACCATTAGAGCCGGACATCGAAGTTCCTGTGAAGCAGGCAGAACCGCAGATTGATAAGACCGGAGCCGTCAATTTCCATATCACGGATGATGATTTAGGAATTGGCACTGCAAAGGAAAAATTCCGCAGAAATGTGGAAGCCATACGCACACTTGAGAAAATAGAGAGCGAGAGACGTATCGCAACACCGGAGGAACAGGAGATTTTATCTCAGTATGTTGGCTGGGGCGGGCTTGCGGATGCCTTTGATGAAAGTAAGAGTGCCTGGTCGAATGAATATCAGGAGTTAAAGGGACTGTTATCCGATCAGGAGTATGCTTCAGCAAGGGAGAGTACCTTAAATGCCCATTATACAAGCCCTGCCATAATCCGCAGTATCTATGATGCCTTGGATAAAATGGGATTTGAAAAAGGAAATGTTCTGGAGCCGGCAATGGGTATCGGAAACTTCTTCGGAATGCTGCCGGAGAAGATGCAGGAGAGCAGACTTTACGGCGTGGAGCTTGACGGTATCACGGGAAGGATTGCAAAGCAGCTATATCCAAATGCTGATATTAAGATTACAGGATTTGAAAAGACAGATTATCCGAACGATTTCTTTGATGTGGCAATCGGAAATGTGCCATTTGGACAGTACAAGGTGACAGACAAGCAGTATGACAAACAGAATTTTTTAATCCATGATTATTTCTTTGCAAAGACCTTGGATAAGGTTCGCCCCGGCGGTGTGGTGGCGTTCATCACATCAAAGGGAACGATGGACAAGGAAAACCCGGCAGTCCGCAAGTATATCGCCCAGAGAGCTGACCTGCTTGGGGCGATCCGACTGCCAAACAACACCTTCAAGGATGCAGCAGGCACAGAAGTCACATCGGATATCATCTTTCTGCAAAAGCGAGACCGTCTGATCGACATTGAGCCGGAGTGGGTTCACCTCGCAACAGACGAAAATGGCATCCGCATGAACTCATACTTTGTCAGCAACCCGGAAATGGTGCTTGGCGATATGCAGATAATCAGCGGTGCACACGGTCCGGAGTCGGCTTGTGTAGCTTATGAGGACGCGGAGCTGGGAGATCTGCTGCAGGACGCTATTCAAAACATCCACGCTGAGATTACCGAGTTCGAGCTGGATGATCTCGAAGCTGAGGACGAAGACCTCTCTATTCCCGCAGACCCGTCCGTCCGAAACTTTAGCTATACGGTGGTAGACGGCAAGCTCTACTTTCGAGAGAACAGCCGAATGAACCCTGTTGAGGTTTCCATGACGGCGGGAAACCGTATCAAGGGCATGATCGCCATTCGCGACTGTGTAAGGACGCTCATCGAGTATCAGACGGAAGACTATTCCGATGCTGAGATTCAGGCGGAGCAGGTCAGACTGAATGAACTCTACGATGACTTCAGCAAAAAGTATGGGCTGATCAACGCAAGGGCAAACAATTCCGCCTTCAGCTCCGACAGCTCCTACTGCCTGCTTTCCTCTTTGGAGGTGCTGGACGATGAGGGCAACTTCATCCGAAAGGCAGATATGTTCTCCAAGCGGACAATTAAGCAGAAGATTACGATCCTCTCTGTGGATACTGCGTCGGAAGCGTATGCACTTTCCCTTGCCGAAAAAGCCAAGATCGACATGCCCTATATGATGGAGCTGACCGGCAAGAGTGAGCAGGAACTGTTTGAGGACTTGAAAGGAGTTATCTTCCTGAATCCCATGCACACGAGCGACGAAGACGGCAGGCCGAAGTATCTCCCTGCCGACGAATACCTTTCCGGCAACGTCCGCGAGAAGCTCGAATGGGCGCGGCGCAGCGCAGAGCTCTATCCGGAGGATTATTCCGAGAACGTGCGAGCGTTGGAAGCTGTGCAGCCCGTTGACCTGACGGCAAGCGAGATTTCTGTCAGACTCGGTGCGACCTGGCTTCCTCCGGAGATTGCAGAGCAGTTCATGTTTGAGCTGTTCGGCACACCGAGGTACTGCCAGTGGAACATCCATGTTCACTTCTCTCAGTACACGGGTGAATGGAACGTGGAGGGTAAATCCTACGACCGCACGAATGTCAAAGCGTACAACACCTATGGTACGAGCCGGATCAACGGCTATAAGATCATGGAAGAGACGCTGAACCTGAAGGACGTGCGGATCTTCGATTATATTGAGGATGAGAACGGCAAGAAAACGGCTGTGCTCAATAAGAAGGAAACCGCAATCGCGCAGGGCAAACAGGAGCTTATCAAACAGGCTTTTGCGGACTGGATTTGGCAAGATCCTGAACGGCGTGAAAAGCTGACACGGCTCTACAATGAAAAGTTCAACAGCACACGCCCGCGTGAGTACGACGGCAGCCACATGAGCTTTGTGGGCATCAACCCCGAGATCACTCTCAGACCGCATCAAGTCAACGCCATTGCCCATATCCTTTACGGCGGCAATACACTGCTGGCGCACGTCGTAGGGGCTGGGAAGACCTTTGAAATGGTTGCGGCAGCGCAGGAGAGTAAACGGCTGGGGCTCTGCCAAAAGAGTCTGTTTGTCGTTCCGAATCACTTGACGGAACAGTGGGCAAGCGAGTATCTCCAGCTATACCCCTCTGCGAACATCCTCGTGGCAACGAAGAAAGACTTCGAGACCAAGAACAGGAAGAAGTTTTGCGGCAGAATCGCAACCGGCGATTATGACGCGGTGATTATCGGGCACAGCCAGTTCGAGAAGATCCCTATGTCAATTGAGCGACAGAGAACTATTCTGGAGCAACAGCTCGATGAGGTGCTGGAAGGCATTGCTGAGCTCAAAAGAAATCGAGGCGACAACTTCTCTATCAAGCAGTTGGAGCGCACAAAGAAGACGGTCAAGCAAAGGCTCGACAAGTTGAACGATCAGTCCCGCAAGGATGATGTTGTGACCTTTGAAGAGCTGGGCGTTGACCGTATCTTCATCGATGAGGCGCATTACTATAAAAACCTCGCCGCATTTACAAAAATGCGGAATGTGGGCGGCATCAGCCAAACTGAGGCCATGAAGTCCAGCGACCTGTATATGAAGTGCCGGTATCTGGACGAGCTGACCGGCGGCAGAGGCGTTGTGTTTGCCACCGGCACACCGATCTCCAACAGTATGGTTGAGATGTATACCATGCAGAAATATCTCCAGTACAGCACCCTAAAAAGAAATGACCTGATCCACTTTGACGCCTGGGCTTCGACCTTTGGCGAGACAGTCACGGCTATCGAGCTCTCCCCGGAGGGCACCGGCTACCGGGCAAAAACAAGGTTTGCCAAGTTCTACAACCTCCCGGAACTCATGTATATGTTCAAGGAAACGGCGGACATTCAGACATCGGATATGCTGAATCTACCTGTGCCGGAGGCGCATTATCACAATATCGTCCTGAAACCGTCTGAGGCTCAGAAAAAGATGGTAGAAGGGCTTTCCGACCGTGCGGAGCGTGTCAGGAACAAGATGGTGGATTCCTCCACTGATAATATGCTTCTGATTACCAACGACGGCAGGAAGTTGGCACTTGACCAACGATTGATGAATGATATGCTTCCAGACAGCGAAACCAGCAAAGTCTCAGCCTGCGCCGATAATGTCTTCGATATTTGGCAGCGCACAGCGGAGAGCAGATCCACACAGATGGTCTTCTGCGATCTGTCCACGCCGCACAACGACGGCAAATTCAACGTGTATGATGATCTGCGAAAGAAGCTCATTGAGAAAGGAATCCCCGCTGAAGAGATCGCCTATATCCACACGGCAGAAACTGAGGCTAAGAAAAAGGAGCTGTTCGGCAAGGTTCGGTCCGGGCAGATCAGAGTGCTCCTTGGTTCCACACAGAAAATGGGCGCAGGCACGAATGTCCGTGCGACTCGTTTGTAACTGAAAAGGTTACGCTCAAGTCAAAATTCTGCAAGATTGAAAGGAGCTTGGAAATTGATTTGAAGAACTGATATTCCAACAGGTGGAATGAGGGGGCAACGCCCTGAAACGCCTGCCTTGATACTGCGGTGTGCGGCAAGGTTTGCAGAAATTGAGTCGTGCAAAGCCCGCTGAAGTCGGCGGAAGTCTGCCCCAACAGGCAGTCATGTGCTGTGGAAAGTGTCCCAGAGGTGGGATATGCAGATGATACGCCGGAGGTCTATAAAATCCCTATGGTGAGGATGTCATCCATGACCGACGAAGTCCGAGTGTTAGGGTCTATAGCGTGATATGGCAGAAATGTCATTGTCGTAAATGTACGGCGTGCGTGAGGTTGAGTAAAAATGGACGTTATGAAAAACCTTGGAGTGTTACAGGCACTTCCAAGCGCACAGGCTCATAGGACAGCCTAAGGGGATTATGCACAGATAGGAATATCGGAACGAGGAAAGGTCGGAACGCTGAGTGTCTGCACACGATGAAGCGGTGGTTACAAAAAATCGAGCAGTGAAACAAGTAACCTTTATCCCGACTGAGAGCGGCGGCAAGACTGATGAAGCCCCTGTAACAGGGGCGGAAGAATAGCCGCCAGTCATTTGCAAAACAAATATTCTAAAAAGCAATATATCAAAGGTTCGAGTAAGACTAAAAAAGGCGAAAGCCGACTTTGACAGGACGAAAACTGCTCAAACGCCAAAAGCTGAGGAACAACGAATACTATGATATGCAGTCAGTATTCGACGAACTGTATGAAAATAGTCTTGCGAAATGTGAATTTAAGAATCTTATCAGCATCATCACGGCTGAAGAAAATATCAGGTTAGCTTATAGAAATCTAAAAAAGAATGCTGGAAGCAGAACGCCCGGTACGGATGGGAAAACCATCGCAGACCTTGCAAAAATGAGTGAGCCGGAACTGATTGGTTTTGTACAGCAAAAATTCAACTGGTATCAGCCCCAGTCTGTCAGACGAAAAGAGATTCCCAAGGGTAATGGCAAAACCAGACCGCTTGGGATTCCCACCATCATGGACAGATTGATACAGCAATGTGTCCTGCAAGTGATGGAGCCAATTTGTGAAGCAAAATTTTGTGAAACAAGCAATGGCTTCCGTCCCAACAGGGGCGTTGAAAATGCGCTGGCGCAGGCGGAAAAACATATGCAGAAAAGCAACCTGCATATTGTAATTGACATTGATATCAAGGGCTTCTTTGACAATGTAAATCATGGAAAGCTGCTGCGCCAAATCTGGACAATGGGAATCCATGACAAGAAGCTGCTGAGCATCATATCCGCTATGCTGAAAGCAGAGGTCGCTGGTATCGGTTTTCCTGAAAAAGGGACACCGCAGGGTGGAATCCTTTCTCCGCTGTTATCCAACATTGTTCTGAATGAACTGGACTGGTGGATTACCAGTCAATGGGTTGGAATGCCTACAAGACATGAATACAGCGGAAAAATCCATGAAAACGGCACCAAAGACCAATCGAAAAAGTATAGGGAGCTCAGAAAAACCAATCTGAAAGAGTGCTATATCGTTAGATATGCTGATGATTTCAAAATCTTTTGCAGAAAGCACAGCGATGCGGTGAAGCTGTTTGAAGCGACAAGAGCATGGCTGAAAGAGCGCCTGGGGCTGGACATCAGCCCGGAAAAGTCCAAGATTGTGAATCTGAAACATGCATATTCCGATTTTCTGGGATTCAGAATCAAGGTTCATAAAGGCAAGAGAAATCAATATGTGGTCATATCACATATTGCACCCAAAGCATTGGACAGGATAAAGGAGACTGCGAAAAAGAAAGTCAAGGCAATCCAGCACTCATCCGGTGAAATGGAAGAATTCAAGGCTGTAAGCGACTACAACAGTTTTGCCATGGGTATCCACAACTACTACCGCATGGCAACTGCTGCGTCCCCGGACATACAGCGATTAGCATTTGAAATTAAGATTTCTATAAAAAACAGGCTGCAAGAGCGAGTAAGGCGACGAAGCAATCAAACAATTCCTGAATATGCCAAACGGTATGCAAGGAGCAGGGAAATACGCTTTATCGGCAAGAACATCCTGCTTCCAATTGGTTATATTCAGCACCATCCGCCAATTCATAAAAAGAAGTCGGTGAATAAATACACCGCTGCTGGACGAGCGGAAATACACAAGAATCTGGAGCGTGTAGACATGTCAATCCTGCACAGTCTCATGAAAAACCCAATTACGAGCGCCACGGTGGAGTATAACGATAACCGTATATCCCTCTATGTGGCGCAGCAAGGGAAATGTGCCATTACGAAAAAGCAACTGTCCCTTGAAGAAATCCATTGCCACCACAAAAAGCCTAAGTCGCTGGGCGGTGGGGACAATTACGCAAACCTGATTATTCTGCATGAACGGATTCACAGACTGATTCACGCAACGCAAAAAGGTACTATTTCTGCAATCATGCAGACCGTACAGCTAAACAAACAGCAGCTTGATAAGCTGAATAAGCTCAGAAAGTTAGCTGGAATCGAGGCAATTACGTTAGAGCAGCAAGACACCTGCTGCTGATTAGAATAACAATTTGTAAATGATGGAAAGCCGTGTGAGTGGAAACGCTCATGCACGGTTTGGAGTGGGGGAAAATCCGGAGGTGAGTTCGCCAAAGGATTACCTATCACTATAGGATCGTCTGATCGCTCTTCATGATCTGGACTGCCCCTGGCGGCCTGGTGATCTGGAGCAGCGTTCGGGACGCATTGTCCGGCAGGGCAATCAGAATCCTGATGTACAGATTTACCGCTATGTTACCGAGGGCACCTTTGACGCCTATCTCTGGCAGACGGTGGAGAACAAGCAGAAATTCATCTCCCAGATCATGACCAGCAAAAGTCCGGTACGCTCCTGTGAGGATATTGACGAGGCCGCCCTGTCCTATGCGGAGATCAAGGCGCTCTGCGCCGGTGATCCTGCCATCAAGGAAAAGATGGTGCGCCCGTAAGGGTGTATATCAAAATCCGCCTTTAGCAAGCGGTAGGTAAAGATATCAAGAAAGGAAGGTGAAAGAAGTAAACCTATCATCCCACAACTTATCCGGATGGGGAAACCCAATGGGGAGTGTAGCATGTTGCTATCCGGAAGGATGGGTGTGCAGCGGTATATACAGCATCCAAAGAACCGATGGACATGGGGATGAAAATTTGCGTATGAGGATGAAAGCTGGATTGCCTGATACGATAGCCGGAGCTTGGGGACATCTTGCCCTCCGTAGGAAAGATGCTGAAACCTACGGTGCTTCGATAGCCGTTCTTCCATTTTGGATGGCTATGTGATATCCGAAGCAAAGTAACTTCAAGACAGAAGTAAACGGCAAAAGTCGCATCCGACAACGCAAAACGCTATATTGATATACGCTACCGGGGATGACCTAAACCCCGTAAGGGGCATGGTTACACAGCTCCCATAGTAGTCCGAGGACTCTGAATTAACAGAGATGGCCGTAAAAACGGAAGCGGGAAAACCGCCTACATGGCAAAGGGGAGCAGTTTACCTTTTTAATACAAACAGAAAGGATGGTGCGTGAGGCACTATGAGAAATCCGATTGATGTATTGAATAGTCTAAGCGATAAAGCAAAAGACCCAACGTACAGATATGAGAGATTGTATCGAAATCTGTATAACCCGGAGTTCTATCTTCTGGCCTACAAGAATGTATACGCTAATGATGGAAGTATGACACCGGGAATGGATGGCAACACCATTGACGGCATGAGCAGCAGAAGGATTGAAGGGATCATTGCATCCCTGAAAGACAAAAGCTATCAGCCGCACCCTGCACGTCGGGAATACATCCCGAAGAAGAACAGTGATAAAAAACGGCCACTGGGAATCCCATCGGCCAATGATAAAATGGTGCAGGAAGTTGTCCGAATGATACTGGAAAGCATCTATGAACCTACCTTTTCAGAAAACTCACATGGCTTTCGTCCTCGTAGAAGTTGCCATACGGCTCTGCTGCATCTGCAGCGCACTTTCACTGGGACGAAATGGTTTGTGGAAGGCGACATCAAAGCCTGTTTCGATTGTTTTGACCATCATGTGCTGATCGATATCTTACGCCGACGCATCAAGGATGAAGCCTTCATCGCTCTGATGTGGAAGTTCCTGAAAGCTGGATATATGGAGCAGTGGAAATTCCATATGACCTATTCAGGCACACCGCAGGGCTCAGGTATCAGTCCAATCCTTGCGAATATCTATTTGAACGAGCTGGACAAGCATATTGAGGAGTACAAAAAGCAATTCGACAGGGGAAGTTCCTCACACAGAAAAGCAAACCCCGAATATGAGCGTATGAACGGTTTGGCCAAAAGAACGAAACGTAAATATGCAAGGATTTGGGACACGCTCAATGAACAGGAACAGAGAGAATGTGCCCGCCACATCCGTTCGTTGAAAGCAAGTGCTCGGCAACTACCGCATTGCGAAGTATTCGATGAGGGATATAAAAGTCTGCAATACATCCGATATGCTGATGACTTTATCATCGGAATGATTGGGAATAAAGCAGACGCCGAAGCTCTCAAAGCCGATCTTGCCATATTTTTGAAAGAGAAATTAGGTTTAACTCTCTCAGCAGAAAAGACGAAAATCACCCACACATCAGAATGTGCCCGTTTTCTTGGCTATGATATCAAGGTGTCTCGGTCTCAGGAAACAAAAAAGCTGAAAAACGGAACAAAGTCCCGTGTGTACTCAGCGGTGGTAAAACTCTATACGCCATTTGATAAAACGATGGCGAAGCTGCTGGAAGTAGGAGCAATCCGTATCAAGAAGGATACCAATGGTAAAGAACGTTGGAAGGCCATCCACAGGAAGAAACTCATTAACCGTTCGGACATTGAGATTCTAAGCAAGTACAACAGCGAGGTAAGAGGCTTGGCTAATTACTACTCGCTGGCGTGCAATCCCATAAGAATGGCTCATTTCTCAAGCCTGATGAAGTATAGCATGCTCAAAACCTTTGCTGCGAAATATCGTACAAAGACCTCGAAGATCAAAGCTCGATATCTGAAAAAGGGCATTTTCACAGTCCCTTATATGACGAAAGCTGGGCCGAAAGAGTGTGTGTACTACAACGAAGGATTCGAGAGACGAAAAGAGCCGCTATTTGGACAGGTTGACATGCAAGCAACCTACAAAAAATATGCAAAGCCCAGCAGCCTGATTTGCAAGTTACGCGCAAAAACATGCGAACTATGCGGAACAACCTGCGATGATATCGAGATTCACCAGGTTAAGCGGTTGAAAGACCTCACAGGAAATGCTGAATGGGAACAGGTAATGCGGTCACGTCACCGCAAAACACTTGCTGTTTGTCCGAACTGCCATGAGATGATTCACCGGTCTAATAAATCGCAAGATGATGGTAAACGGCGAGCCGTGTGCGCCGAGAGGTGCCTGCACGGTTCTGGAGGGAGTCAGTAATGCTGGCTTACCTCATGATCTGGACATTGATGTTTCCCGCTTGAAGCTTCTCAAGGCCAACCACCTGAGTCAGCGTTATGCGCTGGAAGACCAGATCATCAAGGAGTTTCCGCAGAAAATCAAATCGCTGGAGCAGCGGATTGATGGCTATAAGGCTGACATGGCACAACTTGCTCAAAACACGCTGCCAAATGAGGATGGGTTCTCTTCTATGATAATGGCGGGAGGAACGGTAACGGACAAAAAAGCAGCCGGTGAAGCCATCATTGGACTCTGCAAGTCCATGACAAATCCGGACCCGATCCACATCGGTGAATATCGCGGCTTTGATATGGAGTTGTTCTTTGACAGCTTCAGCCGGGAGTACAAAATCACCTTGAAGCATGAGCTGCGGCATACGGTAACGCTGGGCACCGACATTTTCGGCAATATCCAGCGACTGGACAATGCCCTGAACAGCTTCCAAGAAAAACTGACGGCCTGTGAAGCGCAGCTCGAAAACACGAAGGTCCAGCTCGAAAATGCAAAGCTTGAGGTTCAAAAGCCGTTCCCCCAGGAGGATGAGCTGAAGGCCAAGACGGCGCGGCTCAATGAACTCAACGCTATGCTCAACCTTGATAAGCGAGAAAATGAGATTGTTGACGGAGAGCGAGCCGAGGAAGAACCGAGCCGGTCGAGCGAAGACAGAGAGCGATAAAAAAACAATTTGCACATTTGTAATGTCGGACGTCTCTCGCTACAATGAAGTCAGAAAACAGATAGAGGTGCTTGAGATGTTCCGTCGTAAAGCAGAAAAGCGAATCGTAGAGCTGGGCTCCGAACAGCTTCGGCTTGCCAAACATGCGCTGCTTGCGTTCCGAAACAAGCTGATCGCGCAGGGCAAGCCGACAGAAGACATTAATGAACTGCTACTGAAAATCATGAAATAAAACCGTGACAGCCGCAGGTGAGAAATACTGCGGCTGTCATTTGATCAAATAACGAATACCTCTTGAAAATTGGGGAACATTATGATATAATAGCTTCAATAAATGTTCCCTACAAGGAGGGCGCTATGAACAACAATTATCCGCAAATTCAGGAGCTGCTTCATCAAAGGGCAGATTTTCAAGCAAGACTGAATCTACTTCCTTACGATGGCAACCCTGAAATAAAAGAACGTGATGGAAAAAAATATCTCTATATTCGCAAACGTATAGCGAGCAGGCTGACTTCCACTTATGTGGGAGAGTACTCCGATGAACTGTATCAGTTGCTTCTGAGAAATGCCCGTGAAGGCAGAGAGCTGAAAAAGAACATTCGGAGACTCGACAAGGAACTGGCGCAGCTTGGATACTCAGATGCAGAGATTTCAGCGAGAGTCCAACTCAATCTGGACTTTGCCAGAGCCAATATGAAGTCCAATATCTACGATCAGGCTGTATTGGAAGGTGTTGCAACAACATTCCCCCAGACGGAGGACATTATCGAAAACGGCAAGGTGTCCGGTATGTCAGCTTCCGATGTGCAAAAGATACTGAACCTAAAGCATGCATGGGAGTTTGTTCTGGATAAGGATGTTATCAGCTACCCTACCGACTATTCGATCCTTTGCCATATCGCCAAGCTGGTAAACGAAGGCTTTTATCAAGACGGAGGACGTATTCGCGGAGTGCCTGTAACAATCGGCGGTACGAGCTATATTCCACCGCTGCCGATAGAAAGTATAGTCAAAGAGAACATTGAGGCGATCCTTGCAGATTCGATTCCTTCTGATGAAAAGGCCATCACTCTTTGCCTGTACTGTATGAAAGCGCAGATATTCAACGATGGCAACAAAAGAGCTTCCGTGATCTTTGCGAATCATTACATGATTTCGCAGGGAGCAGGCATGATCATCATCCCGGAAAAAGAGGTTCCAGAGTTTAAGCGTCTTTTGGTTGCTTATTACGAAGATAAGGATACCAGCGAGATCATGGACTTCATGAGGTCCAAGTGTATCAAGACCTTTTAATATTGGGGAATATATCGGAAATCATATGCCAGAAAAGTTCCCTACAACAACTGAATATAACAACCATCATGACCGTTCATTCTGAAATTAGATGAACGGTCTTTTTTTGTCCCAAGTACTTTTACATAGCCGTCGATGCTTACCACATCGGCGGCTAAATCTTTATGAAGGAGGTTTTGCAAATGACCAATGAAGAGCTGAATACCGCACTGTATGAGAAGATGTTCGCTGAACAGCAGCGGTATCGCGAATGGCTGCTATCTCAGCCGCCTGATGAAATCCTCAATCACTGCTATGAGTTCACGGTGAGAGAGGATATCGTCCTGGCTCTGGAGTACCACGATCTGTCTGACAAGCAGTGCAAGGCGCTTTTGCAGTCGCGCAGCCCGCTTGCCGATGTGTTCAAGGACTTTGAGAAGCGAGAAACAGATCACATGGACAACATCCGTGACACCATAGAGTGCCGCGCCAATGCGATCATCCGCAGAGACTTTATGCGTCAGCAGCAGGAAGCGAGGTGATGCACGATGGGCTATATTGCGGCAGATGACATTCTTAAGGCGAGAGAGATGGATCTCATGACCTATCTTCGCAACTATGAGCCGCAGGAGCTTGTTCGTGTATCCGGCAACACCTACTGCACACGCGAACACGAGTCGCTCAGAATCAGCAACGGGAAATGGTACTGGTTTTCGCATGACATTGGAGGGAGATCCGCGCTTGATTATCTGATAAAGGTCAAGGACTACTCCTTCATAGATGCTGTGAAAACCATACTTGGAAACGCCGCAGTGAAAGAGCCGATCCCTTATTACCAGAAGGAGAAGGTCAACCGCGATCTTCTGATGCCGAAGCTGGATGAAGACACCTCTCAAGTAGAGAAATATCTGTACAGCAGAGGCATCCATCCGGCTGTGACACTCTACTGCATTGAGAAAAAGCTTCTGTACCAGACGGCAGCATATCACAATGCGCTTTTCGTAGGTTATGACAAGGAAGGCACTCCCAGGTATGGAGCTCTTCGGGCTACAAGGAGCCCTTACAAAGGCGATTTGACAGGGAGCAACAAACACTTCTCCTTTTCCATGAATGAGAACCCGGCACCCGAACACATTCATGTCTTTGAGTCTGCGATTGACGCCATGAGTTACGCGACGATGCTGCTTCTGAATGGAAGAGACTGGAAGAAAGAAACGTTCCTTTCTTTGGCTGGCGTCTACAAGACAAAGCGAGAGAAAGTTGTGCCTGTTGCGCTGGAGCGTTATCTGAAGGACTACCCAAGCATAAAGACAGAGATCGGAAGAGCGTCGTGTAGGGAAAGAGTGTAGATCTCGGTGGTCGCCGTATCATTAAAAAAAAAAAA
>OOCP01002736.1_pt1 | contig 14299 bp, 10 predicted proteins | sample 1671511 | NCBI WGS metagenome assembly OOCP01 (sample SAMN06348164, study PRJEB24527) | human gut metagenome | biome: human gut; feature: ankylosing spondylitis patient; material: feces | host: Homo sapiens | place: China | collected 2015-10 | reverse complement strand
GGAGAAGGAGTAGAAATCTCCCCTAGCAGGAAACTAGGTTAAAATCCCCCCAGACACAAGATTCTGGACACACCCCAACTGCGCAAAGCAGCATGCTACATAAACACAAGCAGGAATGTTCGACGTGTCACAAAGCAGGCGTCGGTTCTCCAGTACCGACTGAAACCTGCAGAGGCTGTCATGCTCAGAGTCAATTTGAATCTGGCATCGAACTTAAGAATGGGGAAGCCAATCCCCATGTGTCCCTGCATTATGATCCAAAAACGGTAGATTGCAATTTATGCCACCGCGAACATCGAGACTCGGTGAACTACTGTCTAGCCTGTCACGCTGACGGCTTAAAATTCAAAGTACCTTAACGAGTTTCGAATATTGTGTAAAGAAAACCCTCTTGAGAGTCTTCTCTTAGGAGGGTTTTATGTCTGTCTGGCACGAAGCACGACGGGAAGAGTCTATGCGAGCAGAGAGGTGTTGAGCATTTGTCCTGTTCACTGATACAGGGAAAACGTTCAATGTCAGTCTGACAGGTGGATTACGGCATTAAGCCATCTAGCGGGTAACCGAATAAGCTCCCCATTGCCTACGTGTTCGTAGTCATGGTGATCTCGATTTTGAGTAATCTGAAAGCGAAGCAATCTCCCTGTCGCAACTTGTAAGGCCTCGGTTTTGCATAAATAGACGAGGTCTTTCAGGTATGGTGCTATTCCGTTTTCTTTTGTGTAAATTCCCAGATAAAGGTTCTGATTACTTGGTGTAGTCGCTCAATAAGTAAACCCCCCCCTTAAGGCATGCGCCTCAAGGGGGGTAGATTTTAGTGAGCGTTGGTATTGATTACACCATCAACAACGCACAGGCGATCGTAGCAATGAAGCACGGGAGCGCCGTACGCTTAATCACTTCGATCGGGTCAACCATGGCAATACCCGAAACCAGAATGGTTACACCGGCCAACGGCGACATCGTACGACCTAAGGCACCCGTCAAGAAGGCCAAGCCACCCAAGCCTTCGATTGACATACCGAATTCCTTCGCATGCGGGGTAACGGCTTCGTTAAAGGCCAAAGTGGCCGCGTCACCAGACCCCGTGATGATGCCCATAATCCACGGACCTAACGCACCACCCCAGCGAGCGTATTCATTGGAGTGCTTGAGCGCGTCCACGGCCGCATCAATCAAGCCCGAGGCTTTCAAACCCGCGGCAAAGACACCTGCGGCAATGATGATACCCATCACGTCCGCGTAGCCCTTACCCATGCCACTGAAGAACTGCTTGGTTAATTCCATCGGGTTCGTACGGGCAGCCAGCATGGCGCAGATGGCCCCAATCACCATGGCTTGGGCCACACCCATCTTGAGTGCCGGAACCCAGAGGTTACCCACCACCAACAACGTGATCGGAATCAACGGAACGATGGCGCGAAGCGGGCTGGGGGTAAATCCATCCGTATTTTGCAACTTGCTTTCATCCACTTTGGCGTTCTTGTCGCCTTTACCGTCGCCTAAGACCAAGCACACAATAAAGAGACCAACGACGACGATGGCACCGCACATTAACGAGTAGGGCGTATGGGTGGCAATGAAGTCGATCACTTCGATCTTAGCCATCCCGGCCACCATGGCGTTGTGCGACGTACCCGGAGATAAGTAAGAACCAATCGTGCCACCCAAAATGGCCGCAGCTGCCGCAGCCGGTTTAATCCCTGCACGGAGCATCACCGGAATCAACGTCGAACCCACGGCAGCAGCACAACCCGCCGCCGAAGGAATAGCGATATTCACGAAGAAGGTAATCGCTGTACAGACGGGAACCAGGAAAAGACCTAACCCACGAATCGGGCTGGCTAAATAGTGCACCAAGGAGCGGTCGCACTGTGTGAAGTTGGCGGTAAAGGCAAAACCCATCGAACCGCAGATTGCCATCACGAGGGAGGCATTGGTCATGGCTTTAGCAAACGCATCTAAGCCTGACATGGGTTTTAAGGTGAGCAAACAGAGGAAAAGGCCCGCGGTAATGAGCACGAAGCGGGTTTCGAAGCGTTTAATCAACGCCCAAATCGTGACCAGTACGACGAGTACGGCAATCCATGCGTAGAGAGACATTTATAAACTCCGTATTTATAGGGGTGTAACACCTAAGGTGTGGAGTACTTAGGTATGACATGGTTAGCCTGCGCGTGAAGTGGGTGGGCGTTTTCGGTGCGAGGGCTAACCCCTTTTTTCTAATCCATAAGGGTTGGAAAAATTTGAATCTCTACAAGTATGCCTGAGTTAAATTGTCTTTGTCTGCGTTTAGAGACCATGAATCTTTGTGGCTTTGGCTTGTCTATCAAGTAGTTACAAGGAAAAAAGCCACAAAATGTCATAGTTTTCAGGGGCTTATTAGCCCAATTCAACTAGGTAAAATGCCTTAGTTTTTCGTCTAGGGAGTTTCCCTAGTATGGGCAATAGAACGGATTTTTTTCGGGGCAGCCTTCATCCAAGCCTGCAACATGGCGATGCCGACGGCCAGTAAGATCGGGCCTAAGATCAACCCCATGAATCCGAAGGCGATCACCCCGCCAAAGACGCCTAAAAAGATGAGCCCCAGCGGAAGTGACGAGCCGCGTGCTATCAAAATGGGTTTTAGGAAGTTATCCACGCTCGAGACCGCGAGTGCGCCCCAGAGCACCATAAAAATGGCCATCCCTGTCTGACCTTGGGAATAAAGCCACACTGCCACCGGGCCCCAAACCAGGGGTGGTCCCACGGGGACAATCGAGAGAATGCAAACGAGGGCGGAGAGCGTTAAGACGCCTGGTACGCCAGCAATTAAAAAACCCACGCTCGCGACCAATCCTTGTCCAATCGCCGTCCCCACGAGCCCGACGACGACAGAGCGGGTGGTATTAATCAGAATCTTATTCATTTCCACGGCTAAATCTCCGCTCACACGTTCGAGCACGATCATGACGCGTTCGGAGAGCCAGGGACCATCGCGGTAAAAGAAAAAGACGATAAAGGTGACTAGCAGGAGTTGCATGAGCCCGGAACTGACATTAAGGGCAGCATTTAATACGCCACTGGTGACGGGTTCAATCACCTTTTCAAGCGTTTTAGTGAGGGAGGCGGGATCGATGGCAAAAAGGAGCTGTTCGTGCAGCCATGGACCCACACCAGGAATATCCATAATAAACGGGGGCAAGTTGAAGCCTTCACTAATCCAGGCTTTCACGAGCACGACCCATTTCGGTATTTGTTGTGCGAGGGCGACCGAAATAAAGGCGGTCGGGATCAATAAGCAAGTAATGATCAAAAGGACCATTAAGAGCGCTGGAAACGTGGTGGAGTTTCCGAAACAGGCGCGGGCACGGGAATAAATAGGCCACGTGACCACCGCCAAAATGGCCGCAATAATGATGGCAGTCAAAAACGGTCTGACGACAAAATAGCACCCAATCGCAATAGCGGCGGTGGTAAGCGTGCGAATCAACAAGTCGATACGGTCGTTAAAACTTAATCGACTAACAGAGCTCGTTTCTGACTGCGAATCATTGTTGTCCATAAGATGTTGCCTAGTGAGGGAGGTTATTTATTGAGGAAATAACACCCATTCAAATTCAGTTTGTGCGTGGCTTGTACCAGCGCTTCAATCGCGCCATCACGTGTGAAGCTCTTACGCCAAACCATCATAACCTGTCTGCTAGGAACCGGGGACTTAAACGGAATAATTTTAATGGGGTCCGTTTCATTGACCGCCATAAAGGGTACTGCCGAGGCTGGTAACACCGTGATCCCTAACCCCTGAGCCACCATGTGGCAAATGGTCAGTAAGCTCGAGCCTTCGACCGTGTGTTGCATTTCCGCACTGTGCGGCTGACGCATCAATTCCGGGCACACGCCCAAAATCTGATCACGGAAGCAGTGACCCGCTCCGAGCAGTAGCATCGTCTGATCTTTCAACTCATCCGGACCGACATAGTTACGGTTCGTCCAGGGGTGGTGCGAAGGTACCGCGACGACGAAATCTTCTTGGTAGAGCACCTTTTGCTTCAAGCTCGGGTCGTTGACGCTGTCCGCCACAATGGCGACGTCGATTTCCCCTTTACGCAACTGGTTGAGCAACTCATGCGTATAGTTTTCTTTCAGGTAAATCGGCATCTTCGGCGTCGAAGACGAGAGTTCACGAACGAGCGTGGGCAAGAGGTAGGGAGCGATGGTGAAAATCACCCCTAAGCGCAACGGACCCGACAAGGGGTCTTGGCCTTGCAGTGCGATTTCGTGCAAATAACGGGCTTCGTCCAACACTTTCTGGGCTTGCTCGATAATCAATTCGCCAATCGGCGTAATGGAGATTTCCGAGGAGCGACGTTCAAAGATCATCACTCCGAGCTCATCTTCGAGCTTTTTCACCGCCACAGAAAGGGAGGGTTGGCTCACGAAGCAACTCTCTGCGGCGCGACCGAAGTGCCGCTCACGTGCCACTGCAATGGTGTATTTCAATTCGGTTAATGTCATGGCAACTTGTCCTTAATAGACGTTAGTAGTTAGGGTTAATCAAAGGGTTGACCGATTGACGTTATGCATTCAATAGCGTTTCGCGGTGGGTAAACCAACGCTGCGCGTATTGTTGTGCTGCCTCACGATTCGCTGTAAGCCAGCGCAGAGCGACTTCGGACGCGGAACGTAGCAAGGCTTCATCCCGATCCAAATCCGCAAAACGTAAAAAGGGCATACCCGACTGTTTTTCTCCGAGGAACTCACCCGGTCCGCGAAGTTGCAAGTCACGACGGGCGATTTCAAACCCATCGGTGGACTCGCGAATAATTTTGAGTCGCTCTTTGGCGGTATCCGTCAGTTCGTCACCAAAAAGCAATAAGCAACTGCTGGAGGTGGCGCCTCGACCCACGCGCCCTCGTAACTGGTGCAGCTGAGATAGACCAAAGCGTTCCGCATGCTCAATCACCATGATGGAGGCATTAGGAACATCCACGCCGACTTCAATCACGGTGGTAGCCACCAAAATGTCGAGCCGATGTTCGGCGAAGGCCTTCATGACCACCTCTTTGTCTTCACTCGCTAACTGTCCGTGTACGAGACCGATGCGTGCGCGAGGTAAGGCGTGGCGCATATTGTCAAAACGCGTCGTCGCAGGCGTCAGATCTAGGGCCTCACTTTCTTCGACGAGCGGACAAACCCAGTAGATTTGCTTTCCCTCTTGCACAGCCCGATTCATCTGGGCATATATTTCCTCCACCCGGTCCAAACGAAAGAGCTTCGTTTGAATGGGCGTGCGCCCAGGAGGCAACTCATCAATGATGCTCACGTCCACGTCCGCCAAATAGCTCATGGCTAAGGTACGTGGAATAGGCGTGGCGGAGAGCATCAGTAAATGCGCGCAGAGTTCGTTGTCGCTCAGGTTGCGCAGGGCTAAACGTTGCTGCACGCCAAAGCGATGTTGCTCGTCGACAATGGCAAGCCCTAAGGCCTGAAAGCGGACTCCATCCTGAATCAAGGCATGCGTCCCCACCACCAAATGGGCTTCACCCGAGCGGATCGTAGCAAGGCTTTGGGCTTTCTCGCTGGCCTTCATTTTGCCAGCGAGCCAAACGATCTTGAGTCCGAGTGGGCTCAACCACGCATCGAGCTTTTGATAGTGTTGCTCAGCCAAGATTTCCGTTGGCGCCAATAAAGCCACTTGGTAGCCTGACGCGATGGCATGAAGCGCGGCGAGGGCAGCCACCACGGTTTTACCACTACCGACATCCCCTTGAACCAAACGGTTCATCGGAAGACTCCGAACGAGGTCTTGGGCAATTTCCTGCGTCACGCGCTCTTGAGCGCGTGTGAGCGCAAAGGGAAGTTGCTCACGGAATGCCCTAAGGAGTTGAGGCGCCTTCTCTGCGGTGAGCATGGGCGCTTTGAGGGAACTCGCCACATCACGCCCGAGTCGCAACGTAATTTGCTGCGCCAAAAGCTCATCAAAAATGAGGCGTCGCCATTCTGGCGTCGTATGCATTTGTAACCCCTCCGTATCTGCGTCCGGACTCGGATGGTGTAGGGAGAGGAGGGCCGTTTTAAAGTCGGGTAACCCCAGCGCTTGCGTATAGTCCGTGGGCACGGGATCGGTGAGATCCAAATCCAACAGTGCCCGGTCAATACGCTTTCTCAACGAGCGTTGCTGGAGATTTTCCGTACTCGGATAAATGGGAGTTAGCCGGGTTTCGAGCTCAACGGTTTGGGTAGCTAATTGTAGCTTTGGGTGCAACATTTCAAGCGTATGGCTGTAGCCAAGACGCGCTTCACCAAAAATCGTGAGCGTATTGCCACGGCGCAATAACGTGCTGAGCCCCGAGTAGGCATGGAAAAACGTCAGGGTCAGTTCGCCCGTTTCATCCACGACAACCGCCCGCAACATACGTCCCTTAGCCGTTGGACGATCCTCGGTACGCACTACCTCAGCATGGACCAACGCCACCGACCCCGGCATCAGTTGTTCGATGGGGGTGATTCGTGTTTTATCCTCATAGCGCAACGGAAGATGAAGGGCAAAATCCCAGTTACTTAAAAGACCGAGTTTTGCAAATTTTTCTTCGAGCGTTGTCGAGGTGGTTTTTGGGGACTTATTCGACATAGCACACGCACGACCTACGTTGAGCAAGTTAGCCTGACGTAGGTCCCAGAAACGACTTAAATCGCCACGACGGCGTCGAGCTCAACCAAAGCGCCTTTGGGTAACTCTTTCACCGCAAAGCAGGTACGGGCGGGGAACGGTGCCTGAAGTGTCTCTTCCATGATGCGATTGACGATGGCAAAGTGCAACATGTCGGTAATGAGCACCGTAATTTTGATCGTGTTCTTAATGTCAGTACCCGCGGCACGGCAGACGGCTTCCAAATTCTTAAAGCACTGACGCGTTTGGGCTTCAACCCCTCCTAAGAGCTGACTGGTGACCGGATCTAACCCAATCTGACCCGCAGGAAAGAGTAAATTGCCGTAGGCAATCCCTTGGCTGTAAGGGCCAATCGGTTCAGGGGCATCGACGGACTGAACAACTTGAATAGACATCGTTTATTCTCCCATTCTGACTGTTAACTATTGAAAACAGAAAATCGATAGAAGAAAGTTTAACAGAAATACGAACAAAAGCTACAGCGATATGTTGATAAACGTATCGGTAAATGTTGGTCTATCGTAACACTTGGTATACGTATAAATACGTACAAATGAGACTGAACAGACCGTTCGGAGAAACTGATGCCTTCATCGAAAGGGATGGTAAACGATTACCTCTATATAGGTATTTATAGGTAGGGGATTGGAAAAAACAGCCACAATTCTTCCGGAAAAATTGCCTGATTCTCACCCACCTTTCGCATAAAAAATTCCGAAAATCCGCGGAGTAGTTTTTATTAATAGTATGATAAATAAAGAAAAATATGGATAATAAAAAATTCCAAAATAGTAGTAAGGGTTAATACTAGTGTCCCGGAAGAGGTAGAGAATTTAAACTGAGTAGTGACTAGTCGCTTCGACCTAACTCGAAGGTAAGGAGTGATAGGTCAAAAATGATTTGTTTTTATACGTATATCTACTTATAAAATTTTGAGAAATTTTGTTAAGAGTCACCTTTTTTTTGATTAAAGTGAAAAGCCTACTAAGTTTCTCTTCGTTTCTAGGTGGAAACTGCTATAAAAACGACAACGATTCCTTTCGGCTTAGATAGAAATGCTAAGTATCAGTTTCTCAGTGAGTTTCAACACGCTGAGGGGCAAAAGGTATTGGAATAGGTTGCATCTTTTCTGTGGGTTAGAGATGTGACCGCTTAGGAAAGAAGATTTGACCCCAAACTAGTGACAGATTCGTTCGTTCCAAGCGTCCGTCTGTTGACTAGCTAAAAGTCTTTGAATCTAGGAGACCATTGGAAATGAAGATTATTTACACCGACGTGCTCGTGATCGGTGGTGGTTTGGCTGGTTTGCGTATGGCTGTTGCAGCCAAGCGCCGTGGTCATGACTCCATCGTCTTGTCACTCGTTCCTCCGAAGCGTAGCCACTCCAAGGCTGCTCAGGGGGGGATGCAGGCCTCTCTTGGCAACGTGATCAAGGGTATGGGTGACAATGAAGACGTCCACTTCGGCGACACCGTTCGCGGTTCCGACTGGGGTGCTGACCAAGAAGTCGTGCGTATGTTCGTGAATACCTCCCCGAAGGCTGTGCGTGAACTCGCTGCCTGGGGGGTGCCCTGGAGCCGTATCACCCCGGGTGACCGTCAGGTGATTATTAATGGCGAAAAGGTGACGATTACCGAACGTAAAGAAGCCGCGGGTTTGGTTGCCCAGCGTGACTTCGGTGGTACGAAGAAATGGCGTACCTGCTACGTGTCCGACTGTACGGGGCACGCGATGTTGAATGCGGTGTCTGACCGTATCATCGCGGAACAAGTGCCGGTGATCGAACGTGTGGAAGCCATGAGCTTGATCCATGACGGCAAGCGTTGCTACGGTGCCGTGGTGCGTGATTTGATCACGGGTGAATTGATGGCTTACGTTTCCAAGGCGACTGCCATCGCCACGGGCGGCGCTGGCCGTATTTACCGTGTGACCACCAACGCTGTGATTTGCGAAGGGATTGGTTACGACCTCGCCTTGAATACGGGCGTGGCTGCGTTGGGTAACATGGAAGCGATCCAGTTCCACCCGACCGGTATCTTCCCCGCGGGTATTTTGGTGACCGAAGGTTGCCGTGGTGACGGTGGTTTGTTGCGTGACGTTGATGGTCACCGCTTCATGCCGGACGTCGAACCGGAAAAGAAAGAATTGGCTTCTCGCGACGTCGTTTCGCGTCGTATGGAAGAACGTATTGCTCAGGGCAAGGGTGTCAAGAGCCGCTTTGGCGAACACATCTGGTTGGATATTACGCTCTTGGGCGAAAACCACATCAAGCACAAGTTGCGCGAAGTGTATGAAATCTGCCATTACTTCATGGGTGTTGACCCGACGAAGGAATGGATCCCTGTGCGTCCTGCTCAGCACTACACCATGGGTGGTATCCGTACGCTCCCGACCGGTGAAAGCCCCACGCTTAAGGGCCTCTTTGCTGCTGGTGAAGCGGCTTGCTGGGACATGCACGGCTTTAACCGCTTAGGCGGTAACTCCGTTGCGGAAACGGTTGTGGCAGGGATGATTGTGGGCGAATACATCGCCGACTTCTGCGACAAACCCGAAAACGCGATCGACATTCCGGCGAGCGTGGTGACCGATGCTGTGAATAAGGAAGCGGCTCGTATGAAGCACTTCACGAGCAACGGTGGTAGCGAAAACGCCTACGAATTGCGTTCCCGCATGCAGGACATCATGACCCGCAAGATCGGTATTTTCCGTAAGGGTGCCGATATGGAAAGCGCCGTGGCCGAGTTGGAAGACCTCTACAAGCGTTCCTTCAACGTGACGGTCAAGGATGTGGTGGGTCCGAACCCCGAATTAATCTACGCGTATCGTACGCAGTCCATGCTCCGTGTCGCCTTGTCGGTGGCTTGCGGTGCCTTGAATCGTAAGGAAAGCCGTGGTGCTCACTACCGTGAAGACTACCCGGTCCGTAACGACGTCGAATGGCTCAGCCGTACGTTGGCAACTTGGAAGGAAGGCGACACGTTGCCGACCTTGAGTTACCAGAACCTTGACATTAGCAAGATGGAATTGCCTCCGGGATTCCGTGGCTACGGTGTCAAGAACTACATCGAAAACCCCGAATCTGCTAAGCGTCAGGCTGAAGTGGATGCGATCCGCGCCAAGATGGAAGCGGAAGGTAAAGATCGCTTCGCGATTCAAGAAGCCCTCATGCCTTACCAGCACCTCTTGCCCGCTCGCTTGAAGGGTAAGAACGAACGTATTGACGAACCGCTGAACGATTAATTTTGGAGCTAATGCAAATGGCTGAAACCGAACAGAAGAAGCACCGCTTGCTTAAGATTAGCATTCTGCGCTTCAACCCCCAGGATCCAGAAAGCGTCCCGCACATGCAGACGTATGAATTGGAAGAATCCGACTCCATGACGCTTTTTATCGCGTTGAACGAATTGCGCGATAAGCAGGATCCCTCGTTACAATTCGACTTCGTGTGCCGTGCTGGTATTTGTGGCTCCTGCGCCATGATGATCAACGGTAAGCCGGGCTTAGCCTGCCGTACGTTGACGCGCGATTTGCCGACCGAATTCACGCTCGCTCCCTTGCCGGCGTTTGAATTGATTGGTGACTTGTCGGTCAATACCGGTAAGTGGATGCGCAACATGTCCGAACGTATGGAAGCTTGGGTGCACATGAAGGAAGCCGAAGTGGACCTTCGTAAGAAGGAAGCCCCGATGGATCCTCAGTTGGCCGAAGACATTTACGTTCTCGACCGTTGCGTGGAATGCGGTTGCTGTATCGCGGGTTGCGGTACGGTGCGTATCCGCCCAGACTTCATCGGTGGTGTGGGTATCAACAAGATCGCTCGTTTCCGTTTGGATCCGCGCGATACGCGTAACGATGCTGACTACTACGAAGTCGTGGGTGATGAATCCGGCGTCTTCGGGTGCATGTCGCTCTTGGCTTGCCATGACTTCTGCCCGAAGGATCTTCCTTTGAAGACGCAAATTGCCTTCATCCGTCGCAAGATGGCTGAGCAGGGGATGCGTGGGTACGACAAGGTGTTGCCGTCCCAGAAAAAGGCTATTCCCATTAAGCCTATCCATCAGTAAACTAGGCTAAAGTATCTAAGATGTTTTGGCTACCCTGTACCCTTTAAGGGTAGCCAAAACGAACTACTGGTCTGAGACCACAGGACCAAACTCGCGATCCCAGACCTTTCATCAAAAGTGAGCGTTTATCGCTTAAATGCTCACGAATTTTGAGGAGCAATAATATGTCCCGTATAGAAAGCGATTTCCTTGGCGAACTTGAGATTCCTGATGATGTCTACTATGGCGTGCAGACGATGCGCGGCAAGCACAACTTCCACATCACTGAAATGCCCATGGCTCAGGAACCCTTCTTCCCCATCGCTTATGGCTATGTGAAGAAGGCTGCTGCGAAGGCCAATAAGGAACTCGGTTGCATTCCGGCGGATGTCGCGGATGCGTTAATGTGGGCTTGCGATCAGTTAATCGCTGGTAAGTACAACGATCAGTTTGTGACCGACTGGCTCCAGGGTGGTGCTGGCACGTCCACGAACATGAACGTCAACGAAGTGATCTGCAACCTCGCTTGCGAACACTTGGGGTTGCAAAAGGGTGACAAGAAGGTTTCCCCGAATGACCACGCGAACTTCGGTCAGTCGACGAACGACACCTATCCTACCGCGCTTCACCTCTCCTTGATCCTTCGCTCCAATGTCCTCTTGAAGGCTGTTGAAGACTTGGTTGGCTCCTTCTACAAGAAGTCTGAAGAAACCAAGAACGTGTTGAAGATGGGTCGTACCCACTTGCAAGACGCTGTTCCGATGTCCTTTGGCCAGGAATTCCATGGCTGGGGTAAGACCATCGAAGACGAAGTCAAGGTGATCAAGGAAGCTCAGGAACACTTGAAGGTGGTTAACCTCGGTGCTACCGCTATTGGTACCACGGTGACGGCTCACCCCGACTACCCGGCGCTCGCTGTCAAGTACTTGGCTGAATTGACGGGTATCGATTTCGTTAACAGCGACGACTTGATCGCTGCGACGAGCGACTGTGGCTCCTATGTCGCGCTCTCCTCGGCCTGCAAGAGCTTGGCTGTTAAGTTGACGAAGGTCTGCAACGACTTGCGTCTCTTGGCCTCGGGTCCGCGTACGGGTCTCTCCGAACTCATCCTCCCGCAGCTCCAGCCGGGTAGCTCGATCATGCCGGGTAAAGTGAACCCCGTGATCCCCGAAGTGACGAACCAGGCCTCCTTCTTGGCTATCGGTCTTGACACGACGGTGATGTTGGCTGCTTCCGCTGGCCAGCTCGAATTGAACGTGATGGAACCGGTGATTACGTTTGCGCTTTACATGCAAATGAAGGTTCTCACCAACGCTTGCAATGCCTTGCGTGAAAAGTGTGTCGATGGCATCGTTGTGAACGCCGACCACTGCAAAGATCTCGTGATGGGGTCGCTCGGTATCGTGACGCTCTTGAAGCCCCACTTTGGTTACAAGCCCTGCGCGGACGTGGCTCGCGAAGGCTTCTTGACGGGCAAATCCTTGCATCAGCTCGTCGTGGAAGAAAAGGGCATGATGACCCAGGAAGAATGGGACAAGACCTTCACCTACGAAAACCTCATCAATCCTAAGTTCGAAAAATAATCCCAACTAGGATAGCCAAGGCGAGTGCTCGTGCTCGCCTTGGTCTGAGAGCGGTTTCCCTCTTTACTGACCAGTTAAAGAGAGAGTCCCCAAAAAACCAACCAAAACAAAGGAATCAAAGGTTTTTAGGGCAGAAAAGCTTTTGACCACTGCTATGTCTATTGAAATCCTTCTTCAATTTTTGGCCGTTCTCGTAGCGATCTTCCTCGGTGTGCGCATTGGCGGCATCGGTATTGGTTACATCGGCGGTGCCGGTGTGCTCGTCTTAGGTCTCGTTTTCGGTATGGCACCAGGTAATGTGCCCTGGGACGTGATCCTCATTATTGCTTCCGTGATTGCCGCCATTTCGGCGATGCAGCTCGCGGGTGGTTTGGACTACTTGGTTCAGATCGCTGAACGCGTGTTACGTAGCAACCCGAAGCATATCAACTATTTGGCCCCTATCGTCACGTATGTGCTTACGCTCTTTGCGGGTACGGGTCATACGGCTTTCTCGATGATCCCGGTGATCGTTGAAGTGGCTAAGGAACAGCATATTCGTCCTTGCGTGCCGCTCTCCATCGCTGTGGTGGCTTCGCAGATTGCTATTACGGCCTCCCCGGTGTCCGCAGCCGTGATTTACATGTCGGGCGTGTTGGAAAAGTTCGGCTGGAGCTATCCGTTGTTACTCTTGATCTGGATCGCGACGACCTTCTTGGGTTGCATGATCACCGCCTTCGTGATGACGCTCATCTCGAACATGGATCTCGATAGCGACCCAGTTTACAAAGAACGCCTCGCTAAGGGCCTTGTGCACGCTCCGACGGCTGAACAGAAGAAGTTGCCCGAACATGCCAAGCTTTCCGTGTTGATCTTCTTGCTCGGTATTATCTGTGTGGTGTTCTACGCCTCTGCGATTAGCCCGGCGGTTGGTTTGATTGACCCGGTGATCGTGAAGCGTGACGCCGCTATCTGGTCGTTCATGTTCTTGATCGCCTCCTTGATCAGCGTCTTCTGCAAAGTGGACGTCTCCAAGATCGGTTCGAGCTCGGTGTTCCAGTCCGGTATGATCGCCTGCATCTGCGTGTTCGGCGTGGCTTGGTTGGGTGACACGTTTGTGTCCGGTCACTCCGCCTTGATTAAGGAATTGGCTGCCGGTACCGTGAGTTCCTACCCTGCTTTGTTGGCGGTGGTGTTCTTCTTAGCCTCCATGCTCCTGTACTCTCAGGCTGCAACGGCTAAGGCGATTACGCCGGCGATTGTGGCTGCCTTAGGGATCTCGGCTTCGAATCCTGGCGATAGCTACATGCTCGTGGCTAGTTTCGCTGCGGTCTCTGCCCTCTTCGTTCTCCCGACCTACCCGACGCTCTTGGGTGCGGTTCAGATGGACTACACAGGTACGACGCGTATCGGCAAGTGGGTGTTCAACCACGCTTTCTTTGTGCCGGGTGTGATCGCTATTGCGGTGTCTGTTGCCCTTGGCTTCGTGGCTGCTGGCTTGTTCCACTAATACGCAATCTTCGTGATAAGGCGAGTGATGCCCCACTCGCCTCTAACACTGGTTACGAAAAACCCCACTCAAGATTCGCTCTTGGTGGGGTTTCGTACATTCACGGAGCCGTCGTTATTGTTGATGCCAAGGCGCCTTCTCGTCCAAAATGACCCCGTCCTCCATCGTAAAGCCTTCTAAGCTGCCTGCCTTCGTTTGAATGCAGAGGTAGCGCAACTCCGAATCCTGAGCAGCACGAATCGCACGTTTGCCCGCTGGATCAATACGGAAGGCATCGCCTTCCTTTAACGGTAATACCTCACCGTCAATATAAAGTTCACCTTTTCCCGAGAGTACGTAGTAGAGCTCTTCGTTTTGCTTGTGAGCATGCACAAACGGAACGGCGCCTCCTGCGGGCAGGTGATTAATCGACATTTCCGAACCCGTCAATGCGAGGGCGTCATGCAGTTCCACGCGAGGCTGGCGGTATATGTCAAGATACTTAAAGATTTTTTTGGGGGACAAATTCCCCTTCATTCAATTTTAAAAGCGCTCG
>OOCP01002732.1_pt1 | contig 14314 bp, 9 predicted proteins | sample 1671511 | NCBI WGS metagenome assembly OOCP01 (sample SAMN06348164, study PRJEB24527) | human gut metagenome | biome: human gut; feature: ankylosing spondylitis patient; material: feces | host: Homo sapiens | place: China | collected 2015-10 | reverse complement strand
TTAGCTAATTATATCGAGTGCATTTACCGTATATATCATATTATGCAATCACCATTGATAGGTATTATCAATAATAAATCTAAAAAAAGAGGAGCCGGGAAATGAAAAACCCCTATTTATAGGTATTGCCCAATATGCCTTTTTGTACGACCTTTGCTGCAAATTAAAACAAGACAACGGACAATAAATTATTAAAGTTTAAGTATGAAAATTGAAAAGATTGTAGCCCGTGAAATCCTTGATTCACGCGGCAATCCCACAGTAGAAGTGGACGTTATTCTGGAATGTGGTGTTATGGGACGCGCAGCAGTGCCTTCCGGTGCTTCTACCGGCGAGCACGAAGCGCTGGAACTTCGCGATGGCGACAAGCAACGCTACGGTGGTAAAGGTACACTAAAAGCAGTAGAAAACGTCAACAAGATAATCGCACCGGCACTGATTGGCTGGTCGTCACTGGAACAGCGTACCATCGACCACAAGATGCTTGAGTTGGACGGCACGCCTACCAAATCCAAGCTGGGTGCCAACGCCATTCTGGGTGTCTCACTGGCAGTAGCCAAAGCCGCCGCCAATTATCTCGATATACCTTTATACAGATATATCGGTGGAGTAAATACCTACGTAATGCCGGTCCCGATGATGAATATCATCAATGGAGGTTCACACAGCGACGCTCCTATCGCTTTCCAAGAATTTATGATTCGGCCGGTAGGCGCCTCTTCCTTCCGTGAAGGCCTGCGCATGGGAGCCGAAGTATTCCACGCCTTGAAAAAAGTGTTGCACGACCGCGGCCTCAGCACTGCCGTAGGTGACGAAGGCGGTTTTGCACCGGCACTGGCAGGAACAGAAGATGCGCTGGACTCCATCATGAGCGCCATCAAGGCTGCCGGCTACGAACCGGGCAAGGATGTGAAAATCGGTATGGACTGTGCCTCATCCGAGTTCTTTAAGAACGGTATCTATGACTACTCCATCTTTGAAGGCGAAAATGGTAAAAAACGTACTGCCGACGAACAAATAGCTTACTTGGAAGATTTGATTAATAACTACCCGATTGACTCCATCGAGGATGGCATGAGCGAAAACGACTGGGAAGGCTGGAAGAAGTTGACCGAACGCATCGGCAACCGTTGCCAGCTGGTTGGCGACGACCTGTTCGTGACTAACGTGGAATTCCTTGAAAAAGGTATTGCCATGGGCTGCGCCAATTCCATCCTTATCAAAGTCAATCAAATCGGTTCACTCAGTGAAACGCTGGATGCTATCGAAATGGCACACCGCCACGGTTATACCACAGTGACTTCTCACCGTTCCGGCGAAACCGAGGACGCCACCATTGCAGACATTGCCGTTGCCACCAACAGCGGACAAATCAAGACCGGTTCTCTGAGCCGCTCCGACCGCATGGCGAAGTACAACCAACTATTGCGCATCGAAGAAGAACTGGGTAACCTTGCTGTCTATGGCTACAAAAGAATAAAATAACCCTTTGTAGTGAATAAGTCATAAAGAGGGAATAGCGTCTTTGGGAAAAGGCGCTATTTTTATTAAAGAATCGTCTATATCTTTGCAAAAGTCATCCCCTACTATCCTCTATAGGAAAGGTTCTTTCCAAGATGGTAGCAGGTTAATGTTTCATTGACTAAAGACTATTCGTCCGACAGTCGTTACATTATCGTCCGACATATGTTTAATTATCGTCCGATAGCTGTTGGACGATAATTAAACATATGTCGGACGAATAGTTTTTAGTAAGCAAGAATATAAAATATAGCGGCGCAACAATCATTTGCTCCCAAAGCCTCCCTTTATTATTTACGGAGGCCTTCAAAAACAGTCCTCATTCACGGTTCATCAAACGATGCTCTGCCATCTGCTCGAACTTCGTGCCGGGACGTCCGTAATTGGCATACGGATAAATGGAGATGCCTCCGCGCGGGGTGAAGATACCCGTCACCTCAATATACTTAGGGTTCATCAAATGAATGAGGTCTTTCATTATGATGTTCACGCAATCCTCGTGGAAAGCACCATGATTGCGGAAGCTGAACAAGTAGAGTTTCAAACTCTTGCTCTCTACCATCTTGACATCGGGGATATAGCAAATACGGATTTCTGCAAAGTCCGGTTGCCCCGTGATGGGACAGAGGCTGGTGAATTCGGGGCAGTTGAAACGCACCCAGTAGTCATTGCCGGGATGCTTGTTATCAAATGCCTCCAATACTTCGGGGGCATAGTCCTGACGGTATTCTGTCTTTCTCCCCAAAAGGGAAAGTTGGTCTTTCAATTCTGTCATAGCCATATATTTTTAGTGATACAAGTGTGCCTCATTTAGTAGAAGCCAAAAACTTTTCCAATCCTTCTCTGCGCAACGTGCATGCCGGGCAGTGTCCACAACCATCTCCCGGGATACCGTTATAACAAGTCAGCGTTTCGTGACGTATAAGTTCGAGCACTCCAAGCTCGTCTGCCAGCGCCCAGGTCTCCGCTTTGTCAATCCACATCAGTGGTGTGTGCAGTACGAATTGCTCGTCCATAGCCAGGTTCAGCGTCACGTTAAGCGACTTGATGAAAGCATCCCGGCAATCGGGATAACCGCTGAAATCGGTCTGCGACACCCCCGTCACAATATGATTAATCCCCCGCTCGCGGGCGTAAACGGCGGCTATACTCAGGAAAAACAGATTGCGTCCCGGCACAAAAGTATTCGGAAAGCTGTCTGCCGGCTTCTCCTGGTCCATCTCCATGCCGGCATCTGTCAATGAGTTATGTCCCAGCCGGCCGATAAAGGAAACATCCATTACTTCGAACTCCACACCTGCCTTACGGGCAATGGCCCTCGCCAAGTCCACTTCCTTCTGATGTTTCTGTCCATACAGAAAACTCAGCGCATACACTTTCTTAAATTCACGTTTTGCCCAAAAGAGGCAAGTGGTCGAGTCCTGCCCGCCACTGAATACCACCAAAGCAGTGTCCCTATTCATCTTGTTAAAAGCCTCTCCCCTTGCCCTCCCCCGTAGGGAGGGAAACAGAGAGGGCATTGCTAATTATTTGTTTGACATAATAACTGATTTCCCCTCACTACGGGTAAGGGGCTTTAAATATCGCCTATTTTCCATACTTTATAGGAGATGCCTTCATCATAGACATCACTACCGTCTATCCGCTTAATAGCTTTTACCACACGGATAGTCACAGGCAGTATCAATACCTCGTACATGGACTTCAGCAGAATCTGGATACACATCATCACCAGCAACTCCCGCCATGCAATGATTCCTCCGAACGCCACCGGAAAGAAAATCAACGAGTCTGCCGTCTCACCAACCACCGTCGACCAAATGGCACGTGCGGAGAAATTACGCCCGTTGCTTGCCAGTTTCATGCGGCTCATTACGTAGGCATTCAGAAAAGAGCCCACCAAGAATGCCGTCAGACTGGCTATGACAATACGGGGCGCCATTCCAAAAACAAAATTGAAATGCGCGGCACCATCCCAGAAAGGGGCGGCAGGCAACGCCACGGCTATCAGTCCCAGCATTACCACAAAAAAGTTCATGGCAAAACCGCTCCAGATAATCAGGCGGGCTTTACGAAAGCCCCAAACCTCGGCAATGCAATCGTTGATAATATAAGAAATCGGGAAGACCAGCAATCCGGCTGTTACGGTAATACCAAAAACCTGGATAACTTTAGTCTCAAGAAGATTGGCTGCAATCAGGCATACATTGAACAGAATGCCCAGCAGCATAAAGGGTACAGATACTTTTTGTTTCATACTCCTGTTTTTTACGTGGTGTTCTAGAATACACGACCGCTATTCACGGCATCATACATTTTAAATCCGGTTGCAAAGGTACAACAAGTTTTGCAAATGAACAAACAACATATATTTTAACTAAAACTCAAGCAAGACAAAGCTCCTTTTTTTTATTCGAAGTAATTACAGACAGTGCATATTTAGTTAACGAGACTTAAATAAGATTTCCCAAACCAAGAATATTATTTACAATAGTTTTAAAAAACATAAACCAATAGCATAAAAATCAATATATTAACTGATTTTAGCACAAAATCAAAAACATGCAACCAAGTTTGCTCTCAAACAAGATTTCATTCACGCAAATTTCTTAAGCAAATAAAATAATGGACAACATATTTTAATACATACGATTCTATATTTTAAATAATGAAAATTAGGATTATATTTGATAACAACAATCCGGAAGCTCTGGAAAGCACATTGATATTAACCAAGAATATACCATATTATATATAGTAACCTTAGAAAAACAATGAATGCCTATGATTTACCCGAAAGCCCCAAGACACTATTAGTGTCATCTTCTATTCAACCTATTTATTTTGAGATCCATTAGCTTAAACAAAAAACATCTATTATGAATGAAAATCGTAAACGAGGAACATCGAACAACAAAATCCTCACAGCAATTGCCATCGCCTCCCTATTTATAGGAAGCAGCAAAATCATGGCAATAGAGACCTACTCGGAAAATTCATTCGGAGTGACAGAACAGATGCAGGCACAAACAGCCCGCGGTATTGTTGTCGACCAGAATGGAGCGCCTATCATCGGAGCAAGTATCTTGGAAAAAGGTACTACCAATGGAGTTACCACCGACTTATACGGTAAATTCTCGCTAAACGTAAAAAGAGGTGCCACCCTGGTCATTTCCTACATCGGTTATAAGACGCAGGAAGCCAAAGCAGATGCCAACATGAAAATCACCCTTACAGAAGATTCCGAACTACTGGATGAAGTAGTTGTTGTCGGTTACGGTGTACAGAAAAAGAAACTTGTCACCGGCGCCACTGTACAAGTGAAAGGAGAAGACATAGCCAAGCTGAACACTGTGGATGCCCTGGGCGCTTTGCAGAGCCAGTCACCGGGTGTCAACATCACGCAAAACAACGGCTTCCTGGGTTCGGGCTTTAAGGTGAATATCCGCGGTATCGGTACTACCGGAACCTTCTCCCCGCTTTATGTGGTAGATGGAGTTGCCAACGGTAGCATCGACGGGCTGAACCCGAGTGACATTGAATCTTTGGACGTCTTGAAGGATGCCGCTTCCGCCGCCATCTATGGTGCGCGTGCTGCCAACGGCGTTATCCTGATTACCACCAAACGAGGTAAAACCGGCGTTGCCGAAGTCAGTTACGATGGCTATGTCGGTGTGCAGAACCTCTACAAAATCCCTACTATCCTCAATGCCCAAGAGTACATGATGATGCAGGATGAAGGCCGTGTAATGGACGGATTGAGTCCGTACAACTGGGCGACCTATATTCCGGAAAGGGATTTGCAGGCCATACAGAACGGAACATGGAAAGGGACAAACTGGCTGAAGGAAGTGCTGAATGAAGATGCGTTGGTACAGAACCACGCAGTCAACATCACCGGAGGAACAGACCGTTCCAGATATGCCATAGGTATTTCATACACCAACCAAGAAGCTACCATGGGAGTTCCCGGCGAATTTCCAGAAATGAACCGCTACAACTTCCGCGTCAACTCGGACCACGTAGTCATGAAAAAAGGCAATCTTGACTTCTTGAAAGTGGGCGAAACCATCAACTACAAATATTCGCAAACGCAAGGTTCATTCGGAACCGGCGGCATTTATTGGAACGGAGTGCACAATATGCTCATCATGAGCCCGTTGATGCACCCTTACAATTCAGACGGGGGCTACTACCTCTATGCAGACCAGGAAAAGGATAACTACAAATGGGATATCTCCAACGGAGCCAATAAAAACCCGATAGCTTATCTGGACTACTATATGAACCAGAACCTAAGCAAGTCCCATTACATGCAGAGCAGCTTCTATGCAGAACTGCAACCCATCAAGAACCTGCGTATCAAGAGCCAGTTCGGTTACATCATGGGAGCCTCCAGTTATCGTTCCTATTTGCCGAGATTCGATTATCTGAGTGCGTCACTCAACAACGCAGAAGACAAGGTTACCCAATCCATGTCTATGTATAACCGTTGGTCATGGGACAATACAGCCAACTACATCTTCAATATCGATGACCACAACATCGACGTCCTGGTAGGTCAGAGTATTGAAAAATGGGGTATGGGAGAAGAAATGAGCGGTTCAGCCATAGGCTCAAACTTCTATGATTTCAAGCACGCTTATTTGTCCAATGTTCCATTGACCGCCAACAGTGTGTCCTCCTTGACTGGCAAGCCTAACGGGGAAGGTTCCATCGCCTCCTTCTTCGGACGTGTCAACTACAACTATCAGGAGAAATACATGGCTTCTGTCATCATGCGTGCGGACGGTTCCTCCACTTTTGCCCGCGGACACCGCTGGGGATACTTCCCTTCAGTATCCGCCGGATGGGTTATCAGCAACGAGTCCTTCATGTCAGGAATCAAATGGCTGGACTTCTTAAAGCTGCGTGCTTCCTGGGGGCAAAACGGTAACTGTAATGTATCTACTTTCCAATATCTTTCACTGATAACTTCCAACAATGGATATGGCGGTTATACGTTCGGCGACTCCATGGACCTCATCAGTACCGGTTCATACGCCTACCGACTGACCAACCCGGACCTTACCTGGGAAACACAGGAGCAATTGAATTTCGGTATCGATGCACGCTTCTTGAACAACCGCCTGGGCTTTGAATTCGACTGGTATAACAAAAATACCAGAGACTGGCTGGTTACGGCTCCGGTACTCTCTTCCTTCGGTGCCAATGCAGTGTCCGTCAATGGCGGTAATGTAAAAAACACGGGTATTGAAGTAGGACTCCACTGGAACGACAACATCGGAAAGGATTTCCAATATGGAGCCAACCTGACCCTTGCTCACAACAAGAATGAAGTGACCAAGATTGCCAACAAAGACGGAATCATCCACGGTAGCGGCAGCGTTCTGTGGGAAGGAGCCGAAGAGTGCTTCCGTGCTGAAGTAGGCAAACCCATCGGCTACTTCTACGGCTACAAGAGTAACGGCATATTCCAGAACCAGGAACAGATAGACAACTACAAAGGTCCGAAACTGAACGGCGACAAGACACAGCCGGGTGACGTAATCTGGGCAGACACCGACAATAGCGGTACGCTCGATGCCAATGACCGTACTATGATAGGTAACCCGAATCCCGACCTGACAATGGGACTTTCCCTGAATGCCAGCTGGAAGGCCATTGACTTCTCAATCACTACTTACGGCGCATTCGGCCAGCAGATTCTGAAGTGTTATCGTGACTTCTCCTCCTCACCCTTGAATAACTATACAGCAGAGATATTCCAACGCTGGCACGGCGAAGGTACGTCCGACAAGTTCCCGAGACTGTCCAGCGCTTCCAGCTCCAACTGGAACAGAGTATCAGACATTTATATCGAAGATGGAGACTATCTCAAGATAAAGAACATCACTGTGGGGTTCGACTTCAAGAAAGCATTCAAAAAGTTACCGGTACAACAGCTGCGTCTGTATCTGACCGCACAGAACCTCTTTACCTTCACCGGCTATTCCGGTATGGACCCGGAAATCGGTTACGGCGGCGACGATTATGGTTGGGCATCAGGCATCGACCTGGGCTACTACCCCAGTGCACGTACCTATATGATAGGCTTAAATGTAAAATTCTAATTAACCGAAGAAATTATGAAAAAGATATTATTCATAGCATCAGCAATACTGATTCTTCTTTCAGGATGCGAAAACTTCCTCGATTCGGAACTTCTGACCGAAAAGACAACCGCCAACTTCCCGGAGACAGAAAAGGATGCCCAAGAGATGGTGACGGCCATATACGCCCATCTGTTGTTTGAAAGTCCTGAAACCTCTTCCCAGTATTACATTGCCCAGTTGGCAGGTGACGACTGTCTGGGAGGCAACCTCTCCTACTCCAACAACTGTGCCACCAACTTCCTTATGTACAGTGGCAATCTGAATACATTTGCCGGCATCTGGGACCGTTGCTACACCCTTATCAACCGTGCCAACAATGCCATCAACACAATGGAGAATGTGAAATCATGGTCCAGCGAGAGCGAACGTAACCGACTTTTCGGTGAGTCCTACTTCCTGCGTGCCATGGCTTATTATGAGCTGGCACAAGTCTTTGGCGGAGTTCCTTTACGCACCACACTGGAAAGTACCAACCTGCCGCGTGCATCCGTAGACGAAATCTACACCCAGATTGCAGCCGACTTGAAAAACGCTATCGAAATGATGCCGGCAAAGATTTATCCGAAAGGCTCAGACATGACCGGACACGCTACAAAATATGCTGCCGAAGCCATGATGGCACGTGTATTCCTTTTCTATACCGGACGCTACGAAAAAAACGAACTCCCCAACGGAACTACCAAAGAGGAGGTCATCTCTTGGATAGATGACTGTGTAAACAACTCCGGTCATAAACTGGTGTCCGACCAACGCAACATCTGGGCCTACACCAACGATGCTACCGAAGACAATACCGAAGGGTTCCGTTACCAATACGTTATCAACCATAACCTGAAATGGGAAGGAAACAGTTCCGACGAAACTTTATTCGCCAACAAACATAACCTGAAATCCGACTGGACCTATACCTGGTTCTCCAACACATGCGCGCAATTCTATTCACCGTCTGCCGACAACTATTCCAACAAAGACAGTTATCCCTTCGGCACCGGTTGGGGAGCTGGCCCCGTATCTCCGGCTATGGTCAACGAATGGAAAGACTGGGCCGCCAAGCAGACCTATACGGACGGTTACAAGGAGGATCCCCGTCTGACCGGTTCCATATGGTCGTACAAAGCACTTGATCCGAATGTTGCCGGCAATGTGCTGATGGACTGCACCATGGACGAGGGTGAACCGGAATATACCGTATCCTATCGTTACTATGAACAAACCGGCTATTTCCAGAAAAAATACATCAATATCAATTCCTACAATGAAGGCAAAATCGAACCTTTCGGCAAGCAGATGTTCCCCGGAATATCTTCGCAGACATCCCAACAGCTACTCCAAATTGCCGACTTGATTCATATCCGTTTTGCCGACGTCCTGCTCATGCAGTCCGAGCTGAAACAAGACGCTACGGGTCTGAACAAGGTACGTGCCCGCTCCCACTTGGCTCCGGTGGCCTACTCCCTGGAAGCCATCAAGCAGGAACGCCGCTGGGAACTTGCATTCGAGTCCATCCGCTGGTGGGATATCCTTCGCTGGTCGGGTCCTTCGCTTGAGGAAGCCGGTGACATACTCAACAAACAGACCGGGTTCAATATAATAAATGCCGCTACGGTGGTACCGATGGTAAAATTCGACTATAAGAAACGCCTACAAGCAACCCAAGGCTACTGGCCCATTCCGCAAGACGAAATCGACATCTCCAATGGAGTCCTTGAGCAGAATCCAGGCTGGGATGCATCTGCCCAGTTCTCGGATTGGAACAATATGTAAGAGTATTAACCTATAAATAAAGACAATATGAAAGTAACAAAAATATTGATAGCAATGCTTGCTTCAGCCTTCATCGTTACTGCATGCGATCCTATCGAAGACGAAGACTTGCGAGACAAATATGTGACTGATGCCGGTACACCCATAACCAAAGAGGCATTACAAGCCGCCATATCCATTACCCAACCCTTCCCCAACCAAGACGGAGTAGTGGAAGGCGACCAGTATATAGCCCTGAAAAACTCCCGCCCGGACATTGGCGGTTCATGGCACATAGAATGGGGGGGCGAAGGAAGTAAACAAAGTAAGACTCTGGTCACGGACAACGCTACGGTCATCATGGAGTCCAATGCGGACTATTCCATCTACTATATGGGCATTTCCGCCAATCAGATTATCAAGACAGATCCGGTTGTAGTGACTGTGACCAATGTATTCGACGATTGGTCCACTTACTTCACCGGTGCAACCGACAAGAGTGACAAATCTGCCAAGAAGACCTGGAAATTCCGTGAAGTCAGCTGGGGTTCCGTCTGCAATATGGGGGCTCATGGAGGCTGGAAATATACCAGTGCAGGCTATACTCCCGAATCAAATTTTGCCTGGTGGGCCAATGTCACTGCCGCCGAAGCGGGAGACCAGTCCATGGTATTCGAATTCGACGGAAACAAGATGAAAACCTATGATGCCAGCGGAAACCTGAAGGCAGAAGGTACTTTCTCCTTCACACACGAAAAACCGGAAGACGGAGTACTGGGTGAACTGATAACAAGTATCCCCACCATCGGAGGAAATTATGACGACAACGGACAAAGCGTAGGCAGCAACAAATTTTGGCTGCTGACACTGGATGAGAACTATATCACAATCTATCATCCCGGCAAGTATAGCGGTGGTGTGGATTGGGACGACAGCGGCTGGTATGCTTATTTCAAGACTGAAGCAGAAACCGATTCTGAATAATATGCACTCTCTATGAAAAGGAAACTGCTATTTATAATAGCTACTGTCTTTCTAGTAGCCGCATGTCACAATGACGACTACATGCCCGGACTGCCAGCTCCGGGAAATGAAGACAACGAGACCGAAATGGCCGAGCAGGTTGCAGGCCGGGTTGCATTGGGCTACGTCACTTATTATGGCACATCCATACCCGATGCCAAATACCTGACCCACATAAACTACGCTTTTGCAGAATTATATGTTAAAAACGGAATTTATGAAAAGTTTGGCCTGCAAGGTGATAAATCCCGTTTTGATAAGGTAAAGAAAATAAAGAGCCAGTATCCACATGTGAAGATATTACTCTCTTTTACCAATAGCGTTTCCAATACTGACAATTCCCAGGACGGAGGTTTCTCCGCCCTGGCGAAGAGTCCGGAAATGCGCAAGCAATTCGCACAAGACTGCAAAGCCTTTGTTTCGAGTGAGGGCATAGACGGTATTGACATTGACTGGGAATTTCCCGGTATGACCTTCGGCAGCAATGCCTATGACGAGTTGGTAGATGTGGAAAACTTCACCCTATTGATGAAAGACCTGCGTGCAGCGTTGGGGCAGTCCACCCTATTGACCTATGCAGGTTATTGCATGGACAAGCGTCCCCAAGGCGAAGGCTATAAATATATTGATGTAAAGGCCGTAGACCCGTATGTAGATTTCGTCAATATCATGGCCTATGATCTGGTTGATGCCCCCCAGCATCAATCAGCATTGAACAAGCCAAGTAATTACTGGGACTGCCAGCGTTCCGTAGACGAATACCTGAATGCAGGGGTATCTGCCGACAAATTAGTGTTGGGAATTCCGTTCTACGGAAGAGCCGATTTCAATGCCGGCGGCAGCATCAATTATCGGGATATTCTCAACCTGAGTAAGGATGACGGCTATGTCATCGAAAATTGGGATACAGAAGGCAATGTCCCCTATGTCACCAAAAACGGCAGTTTCTACTGTGGTTACGACAATCCCCGCAGTATTGCCGCAAAAGGTGAATGGATATTAAAAAATGGCATGAAAGGCATGATGTTCTGGGATTATGAAGGCGATGACACCATGGGAACTCTACGCAAAGCGCTGTGGAATGCCGTCATGAAAAAATAAGTAACTTAACACACATTCTCAGGAGGTTATTCCGGAAATTAGGGTAAGGGTAATTTTGCATACGATCTTCATTCAAGGCAAGAATACTGACGGAATAACCTCCTTTCCTCCTCCAAGACTACAAAACCTTTTTTCATTTAAGTTGTTGAAAGCACATTCATCAAAACCTAACTTAAATGAAAACAATCTTAAAAGCAATGTTTCTGTTGTGCGTAGCCGGACTTCCCTTGTCCACTATCCATGCACAAAAAAAAGAGATCATCGATGACGAAGCCCCCAACGGCATTGTCATAGTTACCATCGACAAAGCGGGCGACGAGATTATCCGCATCATGAATGAGTCACAATTGCCTTACATCCATGACCCGAAAGCTCCCCGCTTCCTATTGATGGACAAACAAGGCAAATTCGCCCTGGGTATCGGAGGGTATGTCCGTGCCACCGGCGAGTATGATTTTGGAGGTATTGTGGATGATATTGACTTTGTTCCTGCCAACATTCCAAGCAGTAGTAAAATCAAAAATCAATTTCAAATGGATGCCAGTACGGCCACTATCTTTCTGAAATTAGTCGGACACACCCGGCTATTGGGTGACTTCACAGTCTATACAGCCGGAAATTTCCGAGGAGGAGACAAAACATTCCAGCTACGGAATGCTTATATGTCATTCCGAAATATAACGGTGGGATATACTTACGGCGGTTTCATGGACTTAGGCGCCCTCCCCTCCACCATTGACTTCCAGGGGCCCAACGGTGCCACGTTCTACCGCGCTACACAATTGTCATATACTTATAAAGGGCTGAAAGACTTTCGTTTCCAAGCTTCCATCGAGGCGCCTGCCGTTGACGGCACAACAAGCAGCCAATTCGAAATTGCCCAGCAACGCATGCCGGACTTCACAGCTTCGGCACAATACAGTTGGAACAGCAGCAGTCATTTGCGTGTAGGAGGTATCATCCGCAGCATGACATATACCAGCACGGAAAGGGACAAGGCTTCCAGCGTCACCGGATACGGTGTACAAGCCTCAACGACCTTTAACCTCGGTAAAAAATGGCAGGCATTCGGACAAATCAACTATGGTAAAGGTATCGGGCAATACCTGAATGACATCAGTAATCTGAACGTCGATATTGTCCCCAATCCCGAAAAGGAAGGCAAAATGCAGGCATTGCCCATGCTGGGCTGGTATGCAGGTCTACAATATAACATTTCTCCAAAGATATTCCTTTCAAGCACTTACAGCATGTCCCGCCTTTACTCTGAAGACGGTTATCCCAACGACCTGCCAAGTACCTACCGCTACGGACAGTATTTCGTAGCCAACGTATTCTGGAACGTAACCCCGAACATGCAGGTAGGCGCTGAATATCTGCGTGGCTGGCGCACCAACTTCGACAATTCCACCAACCATGCCAACCGTATGAACCTGCTTGTACAGTATTCTTTCTAATCCAATATAAAATAAGAAAGAAGCCGCCTCAAATCGATATTTGAGACGGCTTCTTAATATATAAAGGTAGGATTGTGAAATCAGAACTTATAGTCAACACCAAGACCAAACACTTTATTAGTACGGCTATAAACATTCTTGGTGGTTTCACTTATCTTCTTTGTATAATCATCATAGTTTGTCCAAAAATAGGCTATATTCATAGTCAAATGCTTTGTCATTTTGATGGCAGCACCAAACCCCAGTGAATAAGAGTCACATGAAAAACTTATATCACTCTGAAAATCATCAGCCAAGCCATAATCTGTACGCTGATAACCACCACTGATGGTCAGCTGTTTAGCTATATCCCATTCTGCACCAATCAAAATTTCATGTGTGCCATGCTTCAACGCTTTCTGCTTATCATTGGCCATCCCTGCCGCTTTATCAAAAAAATGGTGATATTCCAGCGTTGCACGAAGCGTAGGAAGGAATTCATAACCAACAGCTGCAGTCAATAATGCAGGGATATCACTCGGAGTATTCACACCATCCTTATAGTCAGCCAAAGGATTCCCTTCATCTCCCATAGCAGTTCCCATTGCACGCACTTCAGCTTTTTTGGTTTTATTTTCGAGATTAAGACTTGTCATAAACTCGTACTTCAACCCAATATTCCATTTGCCCAACTTCACATCAGCTCCCAAGATAGGGGTCAATCCCCAGCCGGTCTGGTCGCAGTCTAAATCGATACCAACCAATTCCATGCCACCATAAGTAGGAATATTACTGTGTGCTGTTGCAGTCAGAAATCCTTCATACCCACCGGTAAAATAATTCATACGTCCACCGGCAAACACACCTAACCAATCATTAACTTGATACGACAACCCCAATTGCACACCATAAATAAACTGGCTTCCATCCATTGCACTATTGATAGAATACATATTGGGAGTGATTTGACCACCCGAAATAGTATGGACTTGTCCCATCACCATTGAATCGAACATACCCAAACCATCATCAAACGATGCCTTACCGCCACCACCTACAACAGCAAAGCTACCGGAAATAGTCCAGTCTCCTTTTTTATATGCACCTTGAAAACTAGGAATGAAAGGAGCAGAAGCTTTTCCTTTATAATAACGTGTATTCCCATCTTCAATAAACAAGGGAAATGTCGCTTTTATGTTACGGGTCTGATAAGCACTTTGTCCATTCAAAGACAAATAGAGACCATCTTCCGGCAAGAAGGCCAAAGATCGGAAGAGCGTCGTGTAGGGAAAGAGTGTAGATCTCGGTGGTCGCCGTATCATTAAAAAAAAAAAA
>OOCP01002726.1_pt1 | contig 14337 bp, 10 predicted proteins | sample 1671511 | NCBI WGS metagenome assembly OOCP01 (sample SAMN06348164, study PRJEB24527) | human gut metagenome | biome: human gut; feature: ankylosing spondylitis patient; material: feces | host: Homo sapiens | place: China | collected 2015-10 | reverse complement strand
TCATCTGCTGTATGATTGCACTTAAGCTGCTTTCCTGCTGCCTGCTGCGTGATCTCTGTCCGGAGCGGTTCTGCGGTGCGGGTGTTCTTGATACTGCTCTTCTGTATTCCAGTTCACGCTCATACGCTTCCCGGTAATTTTTCTGCCCCCGCTGCGTTCTTCGCTCCGCTCTCTCTGCTCTTTGCGGATTCACCGGCTGCATCGGCTGCGTATCCCCAAGATTTCTTCTTTTATTCCCCATCTTGACCTGCCTTTTGTCCTATCTTGTATGCATGGCAGGATGTACCGGCTTACCATGTCCGAAATATCTGTCATACCATACAAGGAAAATGTAAACTGTCCAGATCTTACGGCTGTTATCGGTCTTTTCATTGCTGTTCTTTCCTGCCTTATGATCATCCAGCATTTTAATCAGTAACTTTGTATCAAAAAATTTCTTTGCAGCATCCGTCTGAAACATCTCTTTTACCCGTGAATAATAACGATCTTCTTTCAGCCATACACGGATCGGAATCGGGAATCCGAGTTTCTTCTTTTCGGCAGTCTTGCTACGGATATTTCTTTCTGCTGCCGCTCTTAAAGCTACTTTTGTCTGCGGAGCACGAACCTTATAGTCCAACGGCAATGTCTCTGCAAGTTCCAGCACCTTCTTATCAAGGAACGGAACTCTTACTTCCAGGGAATTTGCCATTCCCATCTTATCTCCCTTCATGAGGATATCATGTACCAGCCATAAATGAAGATCTACATACTGCATCTTTGTGACCGGATCCTTTCCTTTCACTCTGTCATATAAAGGCTTCGTGATCTTCTGAATGCCCGGTTTACAGCCGTTTTTCAGGATCTTATTCGCTTCACGCTCTGTAAAAATATTCGTTGCATTGGCAAAATATCTTTCTTCCAGTGTCTTGCCATGACGCATCAGGAAACCTCTTCCTTTCATTCCACGAGGCAGGCAGCGTTCTGCAAATGCTCCAAGGAACCGACGGATCGGCATTGGGATCTTATTAAAAGACGTATGCTCCAATGGCTCACAGTAAATATTATACCCTCCAAACAGTTCGTCCGATCCCTCTCCTGAAAGAACAACCTTTACTTTTTTGGATGCCTCTTCACTTAAAAAGTACAGTGCAATCGCTGCCGGATCAGCCACAGGCTCATCAATATAGTACTGAATATCAGACAGTCTGTCCCAGTACTCTTCCGGTGTGATCACTTTTGCATCATTCTTCATATTAATGCTTGCGGCAAATTCCTTTGCATCCTGGATCTCACTGTATTTTCCTTCATCAAATCCTACTGTAAAAGTACGGTCCACCTGGCCCAGATAAGTCAGATAACTGGAATCTACTCCGCTCGACAGATAGGAGGCAACCTCTACATCGCTGATCTTATGCATGGCAACCGATTCTTTCATAACCGCTTCCACATCATCCACGATCTCTTCAAAAGATTTTTCTGTATTTCCTGTAAAATTCGGTTCAAAATAACGGGTAATATTCAGTTCACCATTCTCATAAGTAAAATAATGTCCCGGCTGCAGACAGAACACCCCTTTGAAAAAGGTCTCATTTGTAGGGACAAACTGGAAAGAAAGATAATTTCCAAGTGCATCCTCGTTAAATACCTTGTCAAATTTCGGATGCTCCATAAATGCCTTGATCTCTGATGCAAACATCAGCGTTCCATTCATCTGTGCATAATACAGCGGTTTGATTCCGAAAATATCCCTTGCCACAAATAATTTCTTTTTCCTGGTATCCCAAATGGCAAAGGCATACATCCCACGCAGTCTTTCCACCAGACTTTCGCCCCACTCTTCATAGCCGTGGATCAATGTCTCAGAATCTGTATTGGATACAAAAGTATGTCCCACATCCTGAAGCTCTTTCTTCAGCTCCTGATAATTATAAATCTCTCCATTAAATACAAGAACCATGCTTTTGTCTTCATTATAAAGAGGCTGATCTCCTACTGAGGAAAGATCGATAATACTCAGACGTCTGAATCCAAGTGCAGCATCCTCATCCACATATTTTCCCTCGCTGTCCGGCCCACGGTGTATGATGGTATTCATCATATTAACAAGTACCTGTTCTCTGTCATCAACACTTCCGACAAATCCTGCAAATCCACACATATACTATCCGCTCCTTTTATCATTTTTCTTTTTACTAGGTTCGGGGAAATTCCTTTTTAATTGAAAAATACTGTGAGCGTTCAAGTTTCACAGTATCCCCATTGATAACTCTATTAAATTCCAGTTTTTCAGGCAAAACGCTCCGGCTTTCCCGAACCGTCCTGTCCTGTTCGTTGCACTCGGGGTGACAGGATTCGAACCTGCGACCTCACGGCCCCCAGCCGTGCACTCTAACCAAACTGAGCCACACCCCGTCAACTCGTACATTATAAATGATTTATATTCAAATGTAAAGAGGACACTTTCTCACATTTCGTTTAAAATTCCATACAATAATTCTGTAGATACCAGGAAAGGAGTTTTTTCATTGCCAATTTATCAGAATCAAATAAACCAGCACCGTTCCTGTCAGTCCGGACATAGCTGCAACTGCCGCCGTCCTGTCCCGGAACCTGGCAATCAGCCTGTCTGTCAGAAAATCCAGCCTGTACCGGCGAAACCTGACTGTGGCTGCGGTATAAAAGATCCTCTGGAAAATCTTCCGATTGCAATGGCTTATGTTCCATGGCAGCGTTGGAGAAATCTTTACGATTCCAATAAAGGATTCCACCGTGGCACGATCTTCCAGGAACTTGATAAGCCATTTTGTGGAAAAGGAGGCGTATGTCAGTGACCTGTCAGAAAATGAATCGCAGAGAACTTTTTAATTATATCAATGAGATCAGTTTTGCCGTAGATGACACAAAATTATTTCTGGATACACATCCATGGGATCAGAATGCACTCCTCTTTTTTAATGAATGCAGCCGGAAGCGGAACGAAGCATTACGGGAATATGCTTCTGCCTACGGTCCGCTTACGATTGATACTGCAACTGCCTGTGAGTCTGATTACTGGTCCTGGATCAATGAGCCATGGCCGTGGCAGGAAGGAGGCTGCTGAATATGTGGAATTATGAAAAAAGATTACAGTACCCTGTCAGGATCACACAGACCAATCCCCGTCTTGCACAGGTTATTATCAGCCAGTTTGGCGGACCTGACGGGGAACTGAGTGCATCTATGCGGTATTTATCCCAAAGGTATACTATGCCATATAAAGAAGTCACCGGAATACTGACCGACATCGGGACAGAAGAGCTTGCCCACCTTGAGATTGTCTGTGCCATTGTCTACCAGTTGACCCGCAATCTTTCCCCTGAGGAGATCGAACGTTCTGGATTTGCTCCATATTATGTGGATCATACTCTTGCTCTCTGGCCGCAGTCTGCAGGAGGTGTCCCATGGAGTGCAACAACGTTCCAGTCAAAAGGTGATCCGATCACTGATCTCCATGAAGACCTCAGTGCCGAACAGAAAGCACGCACTACTTATGATAATATCCTCCGGCTGATCAAAGATCCTGAAGTCTGTGACCCAATCCGTTTCTTAAGAGAACGGGAGATTGTACATTACCAAAGATTCGGTGAAAGTCTCCGCATTATTCAGGAAAAACTGGACAGTAAGAATTTCTATGCTGTCAATCCTGAATTTGACCGGTAATTCTGTCCGGCACTGATGAGAAAAAAGGCTGACACTCTGCGATTCTTCCTCGTAAAAGTGTCAGCCTCTTTGCATATTATAACACAAACTCAGCTTTTATTCTTTTTATTTACTTGTCTGCTTTGCTCCTAAAATAACCGTCACACTCTGCTCCTGGTACTCTCCATTGCTCTGTGGTACCTGGATCGTAAGCTCTACTTCATCACCTTTTGCATAATACTGCAGTTGTTCCTGAAGATCATCCTTACTTGAAACCTTTGTTCCGTTGATTCCTGTAATGATGCATCCTCTTGTCATTCCTGCCTTTTCTGCTCCACCACCTTTAGTAACTTCTGATACATATACACCTTCCGGCATATTCAACTGCTGGGAATACTCTGTAGAAACGCTCATTCCCTTGATTCCGATTGCTCCCTGATCTGCTTCGGCAACTTTTGTCTTTGTCTCCTGGTTCATCAGGTTCTCGATCAGATCTGATACATCACTGATCGGAATCGCATATCCAACACCCTCAACAGAATCTCCTACCAGCTTGGATGAATTAATTCCAATTACTTCACCGCTGGCATTGACAAGAGCTCCGCCACTATTTCCAGGATTGATCGCTGCATCTGTCTGGATCAGTTTCACACTGCTCTCTGTCGTTTCTCCGGTTGTCTGGTCTGTCTCTGATACAGAACGGTTCAAAGCACTGATGACTCCTGTTGTAACTGACTGTCCATATCCAAGTGCATTTCCGATCGCGATCGCCGGTTCTCCCACTTTCAGCTCTGTAGAATCACCAAGCGTTGCAACTGAGATAGCCTTCTTCGTATCTTCAGAAATAGAATCCAGCGGAACTGCAACCACAGCAACATCATATTCTGAATCCGTTCCTTTAATATTTGCTTCAACACTGTTGCCATCTGCAAAAGTAACTGTCAGTGTATCACTTCCGGCAACCACATGGTTATTTGTCACAACCAGAAGTTCTGAATCATTCTGTGAAATGATGATTCCTGTACCGGCACTTTCACTTTCCTGCTTGGAAGTTCCTCCGAAATAGTTCTGAACCTCCTGCACACTCATATTCGTAATAGAAACGATGGATGGCATTACATTTTCCACCACACTGGATACATCTGATGTGACCACACTGGATGTCTTCGTCAGTGATGCATTACTGGTAACTGCACTGGTCGATGTAGTACTGGTACTTTTCTGCGTTGTTCCGAGCTTCAGTACTTTCGTTCCCACATAATTAGTAGTAAGGAATGTAGCACTTGATACAACTCCGAACATCAGTGCCAGTCCTGTTACCGCAACAGCCTTCGGCATTTTTTTATGTTCTTTTTTCTTTTTCGGTGTCTTTCCATCATCACCCTGTCCATTATTATAAAATGTCGTACCGTTTGATGTATTTCCTTCTGTCTCATTTGGATTATAATAACTATACTGATTATCCATGATTCATACCCGCTTTCTTTTATATTTATTTTGTATTTCTTTTATGCTTATATAGTAATAAAGGATTGTGATGAAAGTGTGTTCATTTGATTAACAAATGTTGAAAGCAGGCACATTATGATCACTTTCATAATATGCCTGCCTCTCTTTTCCTTACAGATCTACAAAATCCACATCATATTCCGGATTTTTTCTGCCTCTTCGTGGTCTCTTAAAATTTCTTGTATCTCCTTTTAAAGGACCTGCCTTCTCATCTTCTTCTATCTCGCTGTCATCATATTCGTCGTATTCATCGTCATACTCGTCTTCATACTCATCGTCGTATTCGTCTTCATACTCATCATCGTATTCGTCTTCATATTCATCGTCGTACTCGTCTTCGTACTCATCGTCATATTCATCGTCGTACTCGTCTTCGTACTCATCGTCATATTCATCGTCATACTCATCGTCCGGCTCTTTCTCTGCCTTGCGGGTTTTTTTCTTCTTTGCCGGCTTTTCTTCTTCCTCTTCAAACGGGATATCGTACTCATCATAAAGATCATCCAGTTCCTGATTTCTGTGAACAAGCTTGATTGCAAAAATGATCATGAGGATCAGAAGAATCAGAACAAATGCTCCTGCTGCGATCAGGACAAATAAAGTATGATCTGCGATAAAATTTCCTATTTTAGAAAGAGCTGACTCATTCGTCTTCTCTTTTACCTGCTCTGTCGGTGTCTCAACCGCCTGATAAGTTCCATCTGATGAATCATACTGATAAAATCCTTTTTCTCCGGTTCTTGTATTTAAAGCATACATCAGATCATACCTGTCATTCTCCGGATCAGCCCAGTAAGGATAACTCTGGTCTCCAACTGTCAGTTCTCCCTGCTGATAAGAAGACGGAAGCGATACATCTCCTGTATCACTCAGAAGAAGGATCGAGGTACTGTCTGAAATCTGAATCTCCGTATACGGTAAAAATGTAGCATCCTCTTCATTATAAAGGAAAAACTTTCCTGTTCCCGCAGAATCTACAAGATATCCGATACATACGCCTGCACCATTCTTCGCAAATTTTCTTTCTTCACCATTGAATGTAAGCTTTGTTTCTGTATATCCCTCCGGAAGATCTGCTGCAGTAAATGCCTCTGAGAAGAGATAATCTGTCCCGTTTACTGAAACTGTGATATTGGTTGTCTCTCCGGCAACGGGAGTCCCTCCCTCTGCCGCAGTTGTCGTAATCTCTGTACTGCCATCATCGCCTGCTGCTACTTTTACTGCGGAAGAACCTTCTGCCAGTGTCAGTGTCTCGTCATTGTAAAGATACGCTTTGGAGCTTTGAACACTGATCGTTGTATCTCCGGCTTTCAGTGCTTTAAACTGAAGTGTCGTACGCAATTCGTTCTCAGAACCTGTTCCACTGCCTGAGTAAGTCAGATTCCCTGAGCCATCTGCCTGAACACCATCACCACTGACAAATTCAAGAGCAGATGTATCATAGCTCATTGTGATATCTGCATCTCCGATCGCATCTCCTCCGGTCTTTACAACCAGGCTTACATCTACCGTTTCTCCTACCTTTGTCTCCGGGTCTGAGAACATCAGTTGTCCCTGTGCAGCACTGACAATCGTGCCAAACATTGGTACTGTAAGGCAGACCGATAAAATCATCGCTGCTGCTTTTTTCATCATCTTCATGTAACTACCCCTTTGTTCATATTAGATTTAAGTCATTATCTATTATCATACACGGTTTTTCTATAATTGTCCACCATTTTCACCAGTTCCACTGCTGTCTCCACTGCTGTCTCCCGGATCGGTTTCACCGGTATCTGCTCCCGGATTTCCATCACCGGTTCCACTGTCTGTTCCGGGATCAGTTCCACTATTTCCATTATCTGACGGCCGGTCCGGTACTGTCGGCTCATAGTCATCAGGAGCCGATGGCTGTGGTTCATTATAGGTCCGATCCTGCGTCCTTCCCGTGGATGATGAATCACTTTTTTCCGATGAATTTCCTGAATCCTGTGCATTTCCACCTGTGCCGACCCTCGCAGCAATTTTTTCACTGATACTGTTCACTTTAGAAGACGGACTGTAATCATTTACCCCATATAGAAATTGATGAAGTGCAGATACATTCGATGTCAGATCTTCCGGGATTACAATACTTCCAAGTCCTGATATTGTATCAGTCGATTTATCCTGTGGGAATCCCATATTACCGGATAATTGATACTCCGTATAAGCCTGGGCATAATAGAGGATATCAGAAAGTGTAAAATTGGTTGCAACCTGTGGAAATACCTTGTCGATGATCGTATTCAAAGTCATAAGATCCGCATTTTTTGCCTTTTCTACGATTTTTTCAATAACCAGACGCTGTCGCTCTGTTCTTGTAAAGTCACCACCGGCTGTCGACCGGATTCTTGCATAAGTCGTTGCCTGAACTCCGTCTAATAACTGAAGTCCTGCAGTTTCTACCCGGTGTGCCTCTTTTCCTGCAGAGTCTGCAGTTTCCTGAACAAACTTGTTGAGATACTGGATCTCTTCCTCTTTGATCTCAATCTCCACTCCACCCAGCAGATCAATCGCATCTGCAATGGCACCGAAATCTACGGTCACATATTTCTGGATATCAAGATCCAGATTCAAATTCAGCATATTGACAGCCTGCGTTGGTCCTCCATAACTGTAAGCAGCATTACATTTCTGAAGAGTTCCGTCAGAAAGATCCAGCAGCGTATCCCGGTAGACTGATATCATCTTTACTTCCTTCGTCTCATTATTCAGACTGGCTACAATAATACAGTCCGTGCGGTTTCCCTTTCCAAGATTTCCATCACGGGAATCCACACCAAAGAGGGCGATATTGGTATAACCTTTTCCCAGATTGATCTCCCTGTTCTTCTCCTGAACTTCCTCATTGATAATCAGATCCTTTGCCTTAATATCCTGCGTCTGGATCTTTCCCCACTTTGCTGCGACATAAATCGCTGCCGCAGAAAAAGTACAGATCAGCACCCCTACGGTGCAGAGCAGGACCCGCTGCCACATTTTCAACTTCATAAACCAGTTCTTATTTTTTTCTTTCGCTGCCGCTGCACGCCTTCTACCGCGTCTTCTCACTTCTCTGCCCATAAGAAGCACCTCTCTTTATTCCTCTTTAGTTGATCTCTGAAATAAACTGATCTAATGACTGACTTCCTAACATTCGTACTCTCGTCAGAGCATAGGGATCATCTCCGGGATAACATTTGCCCGGTTCTGTCGTAACTGCACATAAAAATCCAGCCTCTTCCACCGTCTGTTCACACTCTGCCGTATAATCCCCGAACGGATATGCAAGTGCATCTCCATTTCCACAATACTCAATGGATTTCTTCAGATCTGCCAGGGCTTCCTCTTTCGATAAAGCCGGGAAAATACCTCCGTGTCCGTAAGTTCCACCACCACGGTGCATATTATCTGTATGCGACTCCAGTGTCAGATACTGATGATTCCGGTAAGGATCCAACATGCTTTTATCATTATAATAACTGGTGATCACGAAAGAAGTTGCAGGTGTCTGATACTTTTCAAATAAAGGGATTGCCAGTTCTATATACAGCGGACCATCATCAAAAGAAAGTACAATGCTTTTATCCGGAAGGATTCTCTCTCCATCCAGATATTCCCTCACTTCTTTCCAGGTCGGAAAATAATAGTCATTCTCATGCAGATATTTCAATTCTTCTTCCAGTGTTCCCACTTCTATATAGTTGGAGTTCAGATTCTCCGGGACACTGTTGGCATCATATACATAATGATACATACAAATCGGAAGACCTTTTGCTCCATATTCTTTATTCGGAGTCACCGTAACGGTTCTCTGTGCTGAGATTTCTTTTCCTTTGGGATCGGTGGCTTTATAAACCAACTGGTGTTCTCCTGCCGTATTCAGATCATATTCCTCCAGACTGACGCTGATATCTGTTCTATTCCCCTGCCGGTCTTTCACAACTGCACCGGCATCCTCATACGGATCTCCAAGCCTGACAGTCACTTCACTGTCACCCTGAAGTTCTATCGTATAATCGGATGTCCCGCTCTGAGCATCTTTCTTTTTTGTATCCTTTGATCCCCCCTTATTTTCAGATGTCGGGGGACTTCCCGCAGTATGACTTCTTTTCCACAGAAAAATTCCTGCCATCCCCGCTGCCAGGATCAGTACCACAACAATTCCAAAAAGCCTTCTTCTCCGCCGAAGTCTTCTGGATCTTCTTCGATGTCTCTGCCTTCTGCCTGAAGTCTGCATATGCGGCTGTCTACTTACCGGTTCCCGTCTGCTTCTTCGCAGTGCTTCATTTCTTCTATGATTGCTTTTGCCTTTTCTTCCCATGTATTCTCCAATGCTTCCCTGTCTAACAGTTCTATATACGCTTTATCTGACCTTTTTCCCAATGCCTCATCCAGTTTTGCTTCAAATTCCTTATGGTCATGCCCGATCAGGACTGACTGATACTTTCTGCACTCATCCATGTCAGTCGTGACGATCGGCTTATTCAATGCCATATATTCAAACAATTTGACCGGAGAGGTTGCTTTTGTGATCTCATTGATCAAAAACGGGATGGTCAGTACATCCATCTTTGCAGCATAATTCTGCAATACATGATAATCCCTTGAACCCAGGAAATGGACATTCTCCTGTCTGTCAAGCCCCGCCTTTTCATAAGAATCATCATATTTAATTCCAAACAGTACGATCTGATACTTTCCCGTCTCTGCAAGTTCTTTAACAAGCTGATAATCAAACCACTTTGCCAATGCCCCGTAATATCCGATCATCGGCTGTCCCTTTTCAAGAATCTCTGCAAATTCTTTTTCAAACTTAAAGTCCGGATCAATTTCATTATGGAAATGGTTATAATCCACACCGTTACAAGAAAACACCAGATGAGAATCCCCTCTTTTTGACAGGACATCCCTTTGCAGTGCATCTGCTGTTACAACCACGATCGAGTCTTTCTCCTTCATGGTCTTCTCGTACTTTTCCCTGACATTGACCGGCAATTCATCCGTTCCGGCAAGGTGAGGATTCAGATCATCAATATATTCATATACAACCTTATATCCACGTCGCTCATACTCCTCGATCTGCCCTTTGGTCAGTGTCCAGTCTGTTGAATAGAACTGAACATATCTTGGTTTTTCCTGCTGCTCAATGGCTTCAAAAATATAGTTAGCAAATGCCTTATTCATAAAATTGACAAGGTAAAGATTTTCTGACTGTCTTTTGATCCTTTTTACATCATCTGTAAATCTTGTCACTTCATACAACACCAGTGTTCTCTGCTTTGCAAAGTTAGTAAAAATATGCTGCGGTCTCTGATACAGAGGCACATCCCATCCAAAAGAACTTCTCCATACCACAATGCGGTCGTAGTCTTCTCTCTCCAGCATCCGCTTCAATCGCTTTCGGATCTCCTTTTTATTCAATGCCACATAGATTTTCTCTTTCATCGAAATCCGCACAATATAATTGGAATAAATATATCCGGTCATTTTTTTTATTGTTCCGGTCAGTCCATATTTTTTTACAAGATTTTTCACTTTGCTCAGCTTATCTTTCATTTTTCAGCTCCTTTTTCACACTGTCCGGCATTCCGCCTTCTTTAATAAAATCCTTCAGCTCTGCCGCTTTTGCTTTCCAGTCGTTCGCTCCATCAACCTGCTTTGGAACTCTTCTGACTTTCCTTTTTCTGCCAGCTTAAGAACCTCCTCCACAAAATCTTCTTTTGTATCAGCGATCTTTACCAGTTCATACTTTTTGCACTCCGGCAGTGATGTTGCAACAACCGGTTTTCCCATAGCCATATACTCAAATAACTTCACCGGAGAGGTAGATTCCGTAATATCATTCACAACAAACGGGATCATACATACATCAAAAAAATGTGCATAACCGGCAAGTTCTTCATATGGTCTCTTTCCGAGAAATCTGACATTTTTATATTCTAAAATGCCACTTTCCTGCAGACTTGCATCATGCTCGATCCCGATCAGGATGATCTGTATCTCCGGATGGTCTGCCAGTGCCTTCAGCAGATCATAGTCCACCCAGCTTGCCATTGCCCCGTAATAACCTGCTTTCACAGAATCCGGCCTGAGCCAGGACAGGTACTCTTTCTCTCCTGTCTTCTGATCCGGTGGAAATTTTTCACACTCTGCACCATTCGAGATCAATGCAGCCTTCGCAGCCGGATTAATCTTCCTGACATTTTCATATAAGCGGGTTGCCGTTGCAATAACATAAGTCGCAGGATCTTTTATAAGAGACTCATGTCTTTCAAGGATCATATCCAGTCTGCCCGGTGCGATCAGGTCAGGATTTATATCATCCACATACTCATATAAAATTTTGAAGCCTTCTTGCTGATACTGACGAATCCGGCTCATTGGAACTGTATCGGTAGAATAGACCATCAGATACCTGTCCGCCCTTTTCTGACGTAACTGTCTGAGAATCTCATTCCGGTAATAATACAGATCCAGTACAAAACAATTTCCGGCTACCCGGGTGATCCTGGATGGATTTTTATAGTCCACATCATAATAAGAATTGTATAAGACCAGCGTTCTCTCATCTGCCAGCATTCTTGTCAGATGCTGGGGACGCTGAAGCATGATATTGTAAAACCCAAAATGGTTCTCAAAAATAATTACTGTATCAAATTCCCGGCTCAGTAATTTATCTATCGCATTCTTTCTTTTCCCACGAAGATTTTTTACGTCCCACTTCTCCTGCTTTTTCATCTTTACAGAAATCATGCACACACTCTGCCTGATACCTTTTTCTTTAATTTTTCCGATCAGTTCACTCATGGCTTTCCTTTCTCAGAACAAACAAAAATTTTATATTATTATTCCAGAACCGTTTCAGCCGCTTTGGTTCTGTTACGATCCTGTATAACCATTCCAGATTACATTTTACGAAGAATTGCGGAGCTCTCTTTTTCATTCCACTCAGTACATCAAAACTTCCTCCGACGCCGATCAGTACGCCTTTTTTAAAAGACGCCATATGCCTGCGGATCAGGAGTTCCTGCATTGGAGCTCCCAGTGCAATCAGTGAAATATCCGGCTCTTTTTCTGCGATCCGTTCAAGAACCGCATCCTTATCTTTCACATATCCATTTTCATATCCGCATAAATAAATCCCCGGATATTCTCTTTCGATCTTTTTGGCCAGCGTCTCTACCACCTCAGGCTTTGCTCCAAAAAGGAACAGGCTTTTTCGGTTTTTATCTGCCCATTCAAAAAGATCACTGCAGATTTCAACACCCGGAATCCTTTCCTTTATATGAAATCCCAGCTTTTTCCCGCCTATGAGGATTCCAATCCCGTCTGCAACGATCGTCGTATCCTCCGCCATCAGCAGTCCTCTTACCTCTTTCATCCGGTCGGCAAGCATAAAGATTTCAGGATTGGCAGTCACCACGCACTGCTTTTTTCCTGCCTCAATCTCCCCTTCCAGCTTTTTCATAAACTCCGCTTTTGAACCCTTATAGATCTTCTTATAATACTCTTTCACATCAAACTCCTGTATCCTGTTCTTTATGATCAGAGACAAGAAAGCCTCCTCTCCGATCTCTCAGTCTTTTTTCTCTGAAGGCTTTATCTCCTCAAACCCTTCTGTACTGTCCTTGATAAACATGATCTTTACCGTCATCAGGATCAGCCGCAGATCCAGCAGGATTGAATAATTCTGAATATACATCAGATCCAGCTTCAGCTTGTCATAAGCTGAAGTATTGTATTTTCCATAAATCTGTGCATACCCTGTCAGTCCACCTTTCACTTTCATTCTGTAGGTAAATTCCGGTACTTCCTCCACGTATTTTTCTACATGTTCCACACGTTCCGGTCTTGGACCGACCACGCTCATATTTCCAATCAGAATATCAAAGAACTGAGGAAGTTCATCCAGCCTCGTCTTGCGGATTATCTTTCCAACCGGAGTAATCCTTGCATCATCATCTGTCGCCGGGATTACTTCTCCGTCCTTTTCTGCATTTTCGATCATACTTCTGAACTTATGGATCTTAAATACCTTTCCGTTGATCGTACAACGATCCTGGACAAAAAATACTGGGCCGCCATCATATGCCTTAATGGCAATCGCGATCACCAGCATGACCGGTGAAGTAATGACCAGTGCAATAATCGATACAACCAGATCCAGTACTCTCTTTGCCAGCCGCTGGTCAAACGTCAGTCCTTCATTTTTTGCCAGCAATAACGGTGTATCAAACATATGGTTATTTTCCGAACTTCTGATAATGATATCGGAAATCTTTGGTGTGATATACGTTCTGATTCCATGTGCGTAACAATATTTTAAAAGCCGGTTGCGAAGTGGTGCATGAATATCGCAGAGAAAGACGGTATCATAATCATCAATCTTCTTTACGACCATGTCCCACTCCTCATCCACATTAAATGATTCTTTAATGATATAACGGTCACTTCTCATCCGCACTTTCCTGCGGAACGGCATCGGGTCATACTCCTGATACAGCAAAAGTACAATTCTCGCCGGGAACAGACGCCGGAACAGCTTTGCCGAAAAGATCACCCACAGCAGGATCACCAGCATATCCATACACGTCAGACATGTCAATGGCAGGACACTTACAAATCTTGCCGAAAGAAGCACTGTCTCCAGATAAATACATACATTGGCCGCCGCTGCTGCCAGTCCATGGGAAAGGCACAGATTACTCATCCGCAGGGACCCCACATTCATTCCTCCCATAAGATACATAAAGATAAAGTAGAAGAAAGCGTAAAATGCTCCCATCAGCCAATATCCTTTATGATAAAATGGAAATACAATTCCCCAGTTATGATATCTTTTCCAGACAACGATGAACATCCCTGTCAGCACAAGTACAAGAACCATCACAGTCAGGAATCGGATCAGACGTTTATACGGATCCAGTTTATTTTGTTGCTTCATCTATCTTTGCTCCAATCAATTCATAATCATACAATTTTGATTATAGTATATAATTCCCTTTTTTTCAACAATTCAACCCCTGCAAACCTGCTCTGTACAGCAAAATAAGAATTTTTTAAGAAAATTTGACGAATTATGACAAATATATTAAACTGAAAGGCAGATTAATCAAAGGAGATCTCTATATGAAACCACAAACCAAAAATAAAATATCATTCCTT
>OOCP01002692.1_pt1 | contig 14508 bp, 15 predicted proteins | sample 1671511 | NCBI WGS metagenome assembly OOCP01 (sample SAMN06348164, study PRJEB24527) | human gut metagenome | biome: human gut; feature: ankylosing spondylitis patient; material: feces | host: Homo sapiens | place: China | collected 2015-10 | reverse complement strand
CTTTCGGACTTGCATCTGAGCGATGGCGCAGTGGACGTATTAAGGAATGGAAAATTCAATCATCGGCTGCTGTGTGAGCTTCTGGAACATTCCGATTTTGCCCGGTGGATGACCGACCTTGAGATCTGTGTGGATGGTCTGGTCAGTGACCGCATCCGGGACATGAATGCCATGGTAGAAGCTACCCGGCAGGAGCTGGAAAAGCGATACCATGCCGATACAGAGGACCTGACCATGCGGACGCTGAAGGCAGCGCAGATCAACGAGGACGAATATTTCGGACGGATCCTCTACGATGAGCTGGCGGCGATCTTAAAGCAGATCAAAGCGGCACATGGGACCGATAAGACCACATCGGACGGTGCAGCGATCGAGCAAGCAAAAAAGCAGCTTGAAAATGCGCAGAAGTTTGAAGGTTCCCCGTTGGAAAAGAAGATGAATGTCCTGATGGGACAGATCGGCATCGACTATTCCAAGCTGACGAAAGAAGAACAGATGACTCTGCTGCGGGTGTTCAACAAATCCTCCATGTTGAAGCACCGCACAAAAGCAGGGATGCGTGGTAAGCACAGACGTTGATCATTTGCCTTGCGGCTTATAGGAGAAACGCTGCTGCGGCAGGAAGGAGAACGTACACCATTGGTTCCTCTGAAAGCCTGCGCTGGGTGGCAGAGACCGTCAATAGCCACGCCCATCTGCGCATCCTTCTGCCACAGAACAGGTGCTTGCCGGAGCCTTTCGCAGCCCCTTTTCCGCGTCAGCCGGAACCAAGGTGTAACACACTAGACTTTGCAGGCAAAGTCGTGTGCCAAAGGGGTGCTGCGGCCCCTTTGGAAACCCAAAAGAAACGCCCATCAACTGCGCTGCTCGTCCTCGGCCAGTGCGCTGATCCGCTTGCCCATGGCCTTGACCAGCGGAACGACGAGCGCATTCCCCATGGTGAAATAGCGCAGTCGTTCCGGCATCCCGGCTGTCCAATCATCTGGGAAGCCGTTGAGCCGTTCGCATTCGATGGGCGTTAGCGTACGCAGCCGTTGGGTCCGTGGGTCTGCGACTACATGGGTGCTGCGGGAAACGGAGCCTTCGCTGGTGAGCATCGTGCGGGCAGGAAAGTCGGAACGATCGGGAAACGCCATGGAGCCTTCCGAAAAGAAATAAGTAGAACCGTTCCTACGGTGGCGGGTCTCCTGCTTTGCGCCCTTGAGATACCGCCAGTGGTCGATGTCGGCGGCGGAAAGGAAATATCGCTCTGCAAGTGGGGCGGTCTCCAGCACGGAGCAGAGCGGCTTATATGGGAATTGAAGGGGGATGCTCTCGACGGAATAAAAGCGTCCGTTGACCATGAGCCCGGAGGCGTAGAAGTGGCAGGATTGTGCGGCAGACAGATCCTTCAAATCGAGATAACGAAACTCATCGAGCCATCCCTCGCTGTATTTCCGTTCAAAACCATACAAGGGAAAGATGGGGGCAAAGAAGCCGTCCTGCAGGAGCAACTGGTGGGCACCTTTCAGACCCTCCACACAGATGAGGTCCGCCGCTTTTCGGAACAGGGCGGTGTCGTTTCGGAAGGCAAAGAGAAAGGTGCGCCGCCTGCGCTGTGCTTCGCCATAGTCGGCGGCATTTATCACCCGCCATTCGACGGCATAGCCTGCTTCATAGAAGCACCGTAGGATGATGGAAAAGTCACGCCCTTTTTGCCATGCTGGAGACTTGATGAGCCGGTCTACGTTTTCCAAAAGGACATAGCGGGGCCTGTGTGTCCGTAGGATAGCGTTGATCTCCCACCAAAGAACGCCCTTCTTCCCTTCTATCCCTCGTGCGCCCTTTTTGGCGATGGAGTAATCCTGACAGGGAAAGCCACCGACCAAAAGGTCGTGTGGAGGGATGTTTCCTTTGGCGGTCACGATGTCCTGACAAACGTGTTCTGGACGATGCCCGAAATGCCGTTCGTAGCACTCGAAAGCAAATTGGGAACGCATGGATGGTTCCCACTGATTCGCCCAGACAGTCTGAAAGCAGGAGGAAGCCTGCTCCAGTCCAAGGCGAAAGCCGCCGACCCCGGCGAAAAGCTCAACAACACGGATCTGCTCCATGATAGGGCACCTCTTGATCGTGACGAAAAAGCATAAAAACCAAGGCCGACTATGCAGCCTTGGTTTTTTGTTATAAGATATCCAGTAATTGCTTGCCCATTTGGGTGATGAGCGGAACGACAAGGGCATTGCCCATGATGAAGTAACGCTGACGCTTCGGCATCCCAGTGTCGGTCCAGCCCGTCGGGAAACCGTTCATGCGTTCGCACTCCTCCGGCAGCAGGATGCGTAACTTCCCTGTTTTAGGGTCGATGATCGCATGGGAGCTGCGGTTCTTGGTGCCCTCACTGGTGAGCATCGTACGACCGGGACGGTCGAGAGGATCTGGGAACGCAATGGGACCTTCGGAAAAGGTGTAGGAGTAGCCGGTCTTGGAAGTGCGCTCGATGGTCTTGGCACCCTTCATGTACTTCCACTTCTCCAGATCCTCATCCTCGATGAAGAAGCTCTTGTCGATATCGCCGTTGACAACGATATCGCCGAGTAGCATCGGCTCCTTGCCGTTCGGGACGGCTTCCAGAGAGAAGATTTTACCGTTGCACAGCACGCCGCTGTTGTAGAAAGCGGCTCTGAAACGGTTCGTTACGTCAACTGTGTCGGTATATTCGTTGAAATCGACGGTAGTCACTTTCTTGGGGTCTGCGACCTCAGAATGCACCGGGAACGCATGGGCAAAGAAGCCCTCCTGCATCAGCCAGACACGACCGTCCTTTGTGTCCTCGGAGAAACACGAGGTCATACGCTCATACTGTTTGGTGGTGTTCTTGAATGCAAAGATGAAGGTGCGCCGTCTGCGCTGGACGCAGCCATAGTCTGCGGCATTGATTACACGCCATTCGATGCCATAGCCTTCTTCCTGCAAGCACTTCAGGATGATGCCGAAATCACGGCCCCGCTGGGATGCGGGAGATTTCAGCAGGCGGTCTACATTCTCCAGCAGAACGTAGTTGGGATGGTTCTTCTGGACGATCTGATAGATGGACCACCAGAGGACGCCCTTCTTGCCCTCGATGCCTTTAGCACCGGTGCTGGCAACAGAGTAGTCCTGACAGGGAAATCCGCCCACCAGAAGATCGTGCGACGGCACTTGATCGATCACGGTGGCGATATCTGCATTCACACAGTGGGAATCCTCGCCAAAATTTTTGTCGTAGCACTTATAAGCCCATTGACCAGCTTGGCCGGGTTCCCATTGGTTTGCCCAAATCGTCTTAAATCTTTCGGAACAACGCTCTAATCCAACGCGGAAACCGCCGACGCCGGCAAATAGCTCCACAACACGAATATCGCTATTTGCTGACACTTTCATAACACCCCGTTCTGTGGTATACTTAAATCTAAGTATACACTTTTTTGAGAAAAAGATCAACCACTTTTTGCGATTTTGACCGTTTTCTCACCATTATTATAGCAAAAACCTACCGAGGGATCAACCCCTAAAATTGGAGGGTAAGTCATGGAGCAGCGGAAGTACAAAACGAAGGCGGAAGTCCTCGCCCGTGGACAGGAAGCAGTCGGCAAAACGCTGGGCGAGATTGACAAGACTGGGCGCATCGCAACAGGCAAGGGTGCCATCGGTACCGTTGTGGAGGAAAGCTGGTTTGGGTATAAGCCCAATAGCAACCCGGCTCCCGATTTTGAGGAAGCGGGCGTCGAATTGAAGGTGACACCCTATCGGCAGACCCCTCGTGGCATTCAGGCCAAGGAACGGTTGGTCTGCGATATGCTGAACTATGATGAAGAATACTACAAGACCTTCGAGACCAGTGCATTCTGGATGAAGTGTGCTTGTATGCTGCTGATGTCCTATGAGCACCGGGATGGGGTGCCCAAGGTCAACTTTACGATTGACAAGGCAGTGTTGTTCCAGTTCCCGGACGAGGATCTGGAGGTCATCCGCAATGACTGGAAAATCCTGATAGACAAGATCAAGGCAGGACAGGCACACCTGATCAGTGAGGGTGATACCATGTATCTGGCAGCGTGTCCGAAAGGCCGCAACTCGCAGGATACCCGGTCGCAGCCATTCAGCCCTATCCCGGCCATGAAGCGGGCGTACTCGCTGAAGTCCAGCTACATGACGCAGATCCTACGGCGGTACATCTTCGGGGACGAACCCTGTGAGAAGATCATCAAAGACCCGGCAGCGTTAAGAACGACCAGCTTTGAGGACTGGTTTATCGCAAAAGTCCGGCCTTATGTGGGTATGAGCAGGACGGAACTTAAGGCGCGGTTGGGCGTGGAAACGAATGCCAAGAACCTCAACGAGCTTTTAGTGGCGGCGATGCTTGGCGTGAAAGGGCATCTGTCGAACACAGAGGAATTTCAAAAGGCAGGCATCCAACTCAAGACCATTGCCATTGAACCGAATGGCAGTATAAAAGAGAGCATGTCCTTCCCTGTGATGAACTTCTGTGCAATGATGAACGAAACATGGGAAGAGTCTGCGCTCTATGACCTTCTTGCACCGACCAAATTCCTGTTCATCATCTTCCAAAAGTCGAGGGACGGCGAGTGCTACTTCCAGAGGGTGAAATTCTGGAATATCCCGGCAGAGGATCTGGAAGAGGTGCATCATGTGTGGCAGCGTACGGTCGATACTCTGCGGGAGGGCGTTCATATCTGGAAAGACGCCAGCGGGCGGAATCGCAATAACTTGCCTAAGGCATCGGAAAGTCGTGTAGCTCACGTTCGTCCTCATGGAAAGGACAGCATGGACACGGCTCCCCTGCCCACTGGCGGCACGATGACGAAGCAGTGCTTCTGGCTGAACAATTCGTATGTTGCGGAGCAGATAAAGGAATAAAAGACGAGGAGGAAACATCTGTGAGATTCAGAACGTACTCCCATAGATTTGCAGATGCTATTATCGAGCACGATGAACAGTTGAATCGTAGATATAATGAGTTTGTTGGCGCATTGGCTAGCATCACAGACGAGGAACTTATTGCGGATTTTGAACAAAGAAGAGATGCACATTTGCGGCGCAATAGTAATTTTAAGTCGATGACACCAAGTATCAATGCAATATTAAAGGCAAAAATGCAGCAGATTCCGGGATGGCAGTGTGAGGTCGATATTTTCAATGACCAGACAGGTGCTATTGGAAATACAGAATGGCGGCTAGACTTTGCCTGCGATGATGCACTTTGCGTCGAAGTGGCATTTAACCATGGTGAGGCGATTGCATGGAATCTGATAAAGCCTGTTCTTTCCTGTGAACTGAACCATGTTCAAAAAGCGGTTCAGGGAAAGGTGGGAATCTATGTGTGTGCAACTGATGCCATGAAAGTGGCAGCTAATATAGATTCCGCCAGTGGTTCATTTGAAAAGGTACTAAGATATCTACCGCCTATGATGAATCAGCTTACTGTTCCTATGATGATAATTGGACTCGAACCGTTTGATACATTCTATGTTAGTAGAGAAAAACAAGTTGTAAGGCTTCCTGTTCGAGCAGAGTTGTTCACATGAAACATCCAAAATCATATGATACGACCCCGGAAACATCCAGACGGATGGCTCATGTCCATCTGAAGCAAGGCAAGGCGGAAGTCCTTTTGGCAAAGCGTCTGTGGCATCTGGGATTTCGATATAGGCTGAACGATAAGCGGCTCCCCGGCTCTCCCGATATCGCCATCCTAAAATATAATATTGCCATCTTCGTGGATGGTGAGTTTTGGCATGGGCAGAACTGGGAAGAACGAAAATCAAGACTAAAGCGCAATCGGGAATACTGGATAGCAAAAATCGAGGAGAATATCGCGCGAGATATTCGGGATGACAAGGATTTAAGGGCGAAAGATTGGTATCCGATTCACTTCTGGGAAAAAGAGATACTGAAGGATACAGATGAATGCATTGAAACAATACAAGAGCTAGCAGAGCAACAGATTGAAAGATCCATAGATTGCCGAAATGAGTAAACTTTATTTCGATTTTCAAAAATCTATTATAACTTTGCTGACCACAAATATTGAAGAGACACTTAGGAGGAGCACAGGTCATGGCAAGAGCCGATTTGCTTTGTGAATTAATCAAATATGGATTATTAAATAATCCAACAAATTTCAGAAAAGCAGCTGAAGCATTATGTGCAGATGAACGTGCAAAACAGCATACAGTTTTAGCAAACAAGATAGAGGATTTGTTGAAGACATCTCATGAATCTATTACTAAAGATATCACAAATCCATCGATGTTGCGTGGGACGGTTAACGAACAAAATTTATTTGTTGAAAAGATACCACAAAAACGTTTGGATCACTTGATTCTTCCAGATACGGTTCGCTCTGTATGCCAAGACTTGATTTCTGAGCAAAATCGTGCAGATTTACTACGTTCTTATGGTATAGAGCCGCGTAACAGGTTACTTTTGATTGGCCCACCGGGTAATGGTAAAACATCTTTGGCCGAAGCGATAGCTGAATCTTTGATGATTCCGTTGCTCACAGTTCGGTATGAAAGTATAATTGGCTCTTATTTGGGTGAAACAGCATCCAGGTTGTCCAAATTATTCGAATATGCCAAAACAAGGGAATGCGTTTTATTTTTTGATGAATTCGAAACTCTAGGAAAAGAGCGTGGAGATATTCACGAAACAGGCGAAATCAAAAGAGTTGTAAGTTCGCTTTTGCTACAAATTGATGCACTGCCTAGTTACGTTATTGCTATTGCCGCAACAAACCATGATACATTGTTGGACAAAGCTGCATGGCGTAGATTTCAAATCAAACTAGAAATACCCCGGCCTAGTCGTCGAAATCTGGAAGAATATTATAGATTTTTTGAAAGGGAACATGAATTCAGCTTTGGTCTACAAGCAAGTACGTTAGCTAAAAAAACATTAGGGATAAGCTATGCAGAGGCTGAGGAATTTGCACTCTCTGTTTATCGCCAGTATATTCTTTCTTTGCCAAATGAGAATAGCAAGATTATAACAGAAAAAGTTATCCGAGATTGGCAATCGCAGGTAATTGTACCGCATGATATGGAGAAAGGAGTTGCAGATAAATGCCAGACCGACCTTTGATATTATTTCCTACACCGGAAAGAGCAGACAGGGAAAGCAAAACCTCTGTAGTCATAAGAACAAATTTTCCTTCAGTCAACAGACAATTTAGTCGTTTGCAGCCGACTTTTAATGTTTTAAGAACGGCCTTTGAACAAAAAGCTGTGGCTATTCAACAATCTCCGGTTGGGATTAACCCTGATTTTGCTTTGGTTTTTGAAATCATTGGGACAGTCGATAGTTTTTATACGGCGGTACAACACGTCGAAGGACTGGAATGGATTTTTGATAAAGAGTCGGAACCTTTTACAGCAGATGAAGACTTTTATTATATCGACGAGCAGGGTCAAGCATCTGACGAAGCTCTCAACGGAAAATTGTACTGTGTAATGTCTAATCAGCAAGCAATGATGCAGATGATTTCCCTTTGGAACCGTTATCAAAATGGGGATGACAACGTATTTCAACGTGGATTTGCAGGACTCAGAGATGTTTTTACGCATATAAAAAATATCAGAAAGTGGGGAGCACAGGACAGAATTTCTGAAACTCATGCAGTGGAATATTGGCGAGAGAATCTTGACTTGGATGGCGATTCTCCCGTTCCATTTGAAATAGAGTTATTCTTCCGTGCGAAGGAAGAAGCGAGAAGAATCGCTTCTAATACCATAAATCAGAAAATCAATGCCCTAGGGGGACGAGTACTCCATGAATGCATTTTAAGTGAAATAGCATATCATGCTATGCTGGTTGAACTTCCCAGAGTGGCAATAGAAAACTTGGTTAATCAATATGAAGATATTGAATTATCCCAAGTAGATGATATTATGTTTTTTAGACCAACCTGCCAGTCTGTGTTCGTTTCTAAAACCGATTCGGAACCATGTACTGTGCAAGTGCCTGCACCAGAAATGAGAAATGTTGCTCCAGTCATCGCGGTTTTCGATGGTATGCCTATTCAAAATCATCCTCTACTCCGAAATAGAATCATTGTGGATGATCCAGATGAGTATGCAATCAAATACGAAAGCAAATACCGCATTCATGGTACATCTATGACATCACTTGTAATATACGGGGATCTTAATCGAAATGATTCTCCTATTACATCGCCTGTCTATGTAAGGCCCATTTTGCGACCAAAGCTAATCGGTCCTGACTCTGTACAAGAGTGTGTACCGAATGACGAACTGTTTGTCGATATTCTTCATCGAGCAGTTAAGCGGATGATGGAAGGGGAAAATGGTGAAAGTGCCACGGCACCAAACACAAAGATTATTAATTTGTCAATTGGCGATCCAGTCCGGCAACTCTCAACGATAATGAGTCCAACTGCACGACTGATAGATTACCTTGCATATAAATATAAAATTCTGTTTATTATTAGCGCTGGAAACCATGATGAAATCCTCAAGTACGTTGGCCAATCTTTTTCTAATCTCAAAGCTCTTAGCATTTTGGATAGAAACAATATTTTCGGTAAAGCAATAAAAGAGAATCAGCGAAATCTGAAAGTGCTTGCTCCGGCTGAAAGTTTAAATGGATTGACAATAGGTGCTTTATATGATGATTTTACTAACGGAACAGAATCTGGCAGGTTCATTTGGGCAGTCGAAAAAGGAATGCCTTCACCCATATCTGCATACGGAAAAGGATACCGCTTAACAGTCAAACCCGATTTGTTTTATTATGGTGGAAGAAAATTTGTGCGAGAAAAATTCGATGGAACTCTTGAGTGGGTATTATCAAGACATGAACCCGGATGCAAGGTGGCAGCTCCATATGATGACAGTTCAGGACAAGCTTATTCGTTTGGAACTAGTGACGCAGCGGCTCAAATAACTCATGAAGCGGCAAAATGTTATGATGTATTAGAGCAAGTTTTTCTTAGCGAAACGGGTGGACATGTTCCCAATGACTATAAAGCAATCCTTTTAAAAGCGATGCTTACCCACGGGGCATCTTGGGAAACTATTGCAGATAAGGTTACGGCTGCCACAGGTGATTCTGTAAAGAAGTTGTGCAAGTGGCTTGGTAACGGAATCCCCAACATTGAAAAAGTTGTTGAGTGCACAAAAGAACGTATAACACTTATTGGATTAGGAGAGCTAAAAAAAGAAAAAGGCGATATTTTTAGACTTCCACTGCCGGTAGATTTTTCTACGCGCTTACTCAAACGTAAACTGACAGTTACATTAGCGTATCTTTCTCCGATTGCAGCTAAAAAGCAAGCATATCGGTCCGCACAACTTTGGTTTACCATAGATGATGGAGAAAGAGGGCTTGTCCCTAATCGCCAAAATACAGAATGGCAAACTGTTCGAAAAGGAACTCTACAACATGAAATCTTTATGGGTGAGAATCCTATTGTTTGGGATGATGATGATAATCTTGTCATAAAGGTGAATTGCAAACGAGAAGCGGGTAATTTTAGAGAAGCGATACCATATTGTCTGTTTGTAAGTTTTGAAGTAGCAGAAGGTTTTGACGTAGACCTATATACTGAGGTGACAGCTAAAATACGTCAGCGAGTACAAGTTCCAAATAATTAAAAAGCGAGAGCGTCACTCTTGGCTCAAACCGAAGGTGACGCTCCCACTCTGTTAGGGAGAAGCGTTAATCTTCCAGCCTGCCGTGGTCACACCCTAGCGACAGGTAATGCTCCATCTCCCCTCTCAGCACCATCTGTGCATACTCCAAGGGCTTATTATACAGCAGCCAGTCCAGCTCTGCCCGCTGTGCCGGGGTGCTGCCGTACTCGTCCTCCACGGCGATGCAGTCGATGGCAAGGATGGTGCCATCCTCGAACCGAGCTTCCACCCGGTTGGTGTCCATGTTGTAGCGGCAGGAAAGCAATTTCGTCATAGTCGTATCCTCCAAGACTTGATTTTTGGTGTGCGGTCACTCGAACCAATGCCGTCAAGTCGTTGTCGGATGAAGTGGATTTTAGTTTGTCTGGGAGTAAGTGCACGGTTTCTGCACGGTTTTTGCACGGTTTCAAAACGTGCAAAGGGTGCAAATCGTTGCAAAATCGGACAAAGGGTGCAGAAACTCGAAGCTCAAAACCTGCGATGCTTCGCAAAGAATTGACGATAAAACGTAACTTCCAAAAATTGAGGGAATCGCCCGGCGTGCGCTACGAATCAGTAGGCCGGGGGTTCGAGTCCCTTCCATCGCACCAGAAAATGCCGTGAAATCGAAAGATTTCATGGCTTTTTTGTTTTTCTGGCAGAGTCTGCACACTTTTGCACATCTCCTGCACACTTTACAAAAAAGCCATGTTATCTTTGCATCGCTTGCACAGCGTGTATTTCGCTGCACAAAAAAGAATCTTTTACGCGAAGAGCACCCGCGTCAGCTCGCGGCGCTCCTCTGCGTCCATCTGCCGGATGGCTTCAAGGATCATTTTACCCGTGATTTTTGTTGCCACCGGCGTTTTGTTTTCCGGGGGTTCCTGCGGCTTCGCACCTGCCACATCCTGCGTGTAGAAGTCGGCTTCGATCTTCTCGGTCAACTCCAACCGGGGCTTGTCCTGCGTGTGGGCGTAGGTGTCCATCAGGACGGTGGCGGTTGCATGGCCGGTGTTGCCCTGCACCGACTTGAAGTCACCGCCAGATTGCAGCAGCTGGTAGGTGGCACTGGAGTGGCGCAGACCGTGGAACACGATCTTCTCAAACTCCGGATGTTCTGCCCGCCACATACGGTACCACTTTGTCAGAACGTCCGGGGCAATGGGTAAGCCGTCTGGTAAGCGGAACAGCTGACCGCAGTTGCTGTACTTTTCCGGGGCGTTCTGCTCGTCCTGCTTCATCTTTTCCAGCCATGCCAGAAGCTCCTCTTTCAAGGGCTTGGTCATGTACAGGATGCGGTTGGACTTTTTGGTCTTAGTCCGCTTGAGGATCAGCGAGGACTTACTCCCCTCCCGTCTGTCCGGGAAGGTGTGGTAGATCTGGCTGGGGTCGATCTTGGACAAGGCTTCCTTGTTGGCGCGCTGCATTGCCTTGTTCACCGTGATAGCTCCACGACCATCGGCGGCATCGAAGTCGAGGTCTCCCGGCTGTAAGCCGAGGATCTCACCCTCTCGCAGGGAGAGAATCATGCTCAGATGCACCGCCAGATGGAGGGCGGGGTTCTCAATGGTCTGCAACGCTGCCAGCATGGTGCGCTCATCCCAGATCGTGCGCTCCTCGGTGTTGACCTTGGGGGCTTCACGAGGGGTAGGCGATTTGTGAATCAAATCCCAGTCAACGGCATACGAAAAGGCGGTCTTCAGGAGTGTGTGGACTTCGTGAATGGACGTGCTGGACAGCAGCCGCTTCTTCTGGTTTTCCGTAAGCTCCTGCTTCTCGCCGTGAACGTACTGACCGCATGGGGTCTGGCTCAGCGTGGCGTAGAACTGCTCGATGTCGTAGGTGCGGAGGTCTTGCACCTTCCGCTTGCCGATGTACGGCACGATGAGGTTCTGCACCATCGCCACAGATTGGGTGTAGGTCTTGGGAGACCACTTGTGTTTGCTGGACTGAATGGGGATCCACTTGTACAGCATCTCCTCGACCGTCATGGTGTCGGGCACGAGGAAGGTGCCGTCCAGCAGTTCCTTCTCCACCGTGATCTTGCGCTCCTGCGCTTCGGCCTTGGTCTTGAAGGTTTCCCAGCCCTTGCAGGGCTTGCCAGCATGATCTTTGTAGTTGTATCGGACGGAATACGTGTTGCCACGTTTCATAATAGATGCCATAGATGTTCCCTCCCTCAGACCGCTGCAAACCAATCGTCGAAGCTCTGCTTGCTTACCCGGATGCTGGTACCGAGGCGAATCACCTTGAAGTCCTTCGTGGTGTTGCACAGGTTATACGCAGCACGATTGGATATCGCCAAAAGCTGGGCAATCTCCTCCACCCGGTAGACAAGCGGGGCGTGTCGGACGGTTTTGCTGGTCTGGTCAGAAGGTTCTACGGCAGGGGTTTCGGACAATTTCATTGTAGGGGATTCGGGCGCGATTTTCAAGTCCTCACGGGTCAGTTTGGCGGAATTTTTGCGGACATTCGTCATAGGCATGTCTCCTTTGCACTTCTCCAGACCCGGCGCAGTTCCGGTTGAGCTGCACCCTGTGGGCCGGTAAATATGTAAGGGCCTGCCGCTCCTGACCCGAAGCAGCAGCCCAAAAAAGTGCGAGAACTTGAATTTACGCGCCCCACGCGCCCCAAACCGCACAAAAGTACCTTTCTGTGTTGATTTTTCAGGGCGCATGGCTGGGATGCACGCGCCCTCTTGGGGCGCAGCCTGGTTTCTCTCCCGCCCCGATGGGCGTTTTGCCGCCCTGCATCCGCCCGGAAGGGGCGGACACGCGCCCGGAAAAAGCAACGATAACAGGTAAAAACAAATGCTTTGGGGCGCGTGGGGCGGGAGATTTTCACTTTTCGTGTGTTTTATGCCGCAGCAAAGGCGGGGTGGACGCATACGCCCCGGAAGCCGCGATACTTTCCCTCGATGTGCTTGGAAAAGGTCAGGCCATACTTCCCTGCATTTTTCAGCAGGAACTGGCTGAACTTCTTTTGCGGAACAGGCGATTCCAGATTATCCTCGCACCACTTGGTGTAGGCGCGATAGAGGTAGGTGGAGCGTTCCTCGGTGTCGGGCTTGAAGCGGACATACGCCGTTGCCTGCATGAACTGGGTCAGGTTGTCGCTGTCCGCCATGGCTGCTTCAAGGTTCTGGATGGAGCGCTCGCTGATGGTGAACTGATAGCGGTTCGCCAGCAGACGATGCAGCCCCTCCAACATCCACAGCAGGATGCCGGGACGCTCCTCGGACAGCTCTTCGATAAGGAACGGGTTATCCACCCGGGCAGGGTCACGGTCTTTCACGGACGAAGTGGTTATATCGATTTATCCAAATGAAAAACATTGTGATTGTGCTATAAATTTTCTGGAAATTCATGTGCAGACACACAAACTTTTGGAAATTTATGGACGAACGAAATAAATTGAGATTAAATTACGTTATTCCAATAAAGATATTTGAAATTATATCCTTTTCAGACGACCGGTAGGAGGGGTATTTATGTTAGAGCAGTTTTTTAAATCGCAAATCGCAACAGTTTCTGATCCTTACCAATGCAATCGCATTACGGATGCGTTGGCGGCTGCGGGAATCAAGTTCTATTGTAAAACGAAAGATGTCAATCGGCGTAATGCGTTCGATCAAGCAAGAATCGGAACGCTGGGTATAAAACCGAAGTATATCACGGAGGTATTTGTGGACAAAGAAAATGCGGAAATGGCATTACATATCGTACACACCTTGCCCAATCAAGAAAATTTTTGAAAAAGCTATTGACTGTCCCCTTGGGGGTGGGCTTATCATACCAGTGGAGGTGATAATATGCTTATCAATGAAGTCTGCAAGAGATGTGGTCTTACCAAAAAGGCGATTGAGTATTATGAGGAACAAGGCTTAACTCGCCCTCAAATCATGGAAAATGGTTACAGGGTGTTTTCAGAGGATGATGTCATCCAATTAAACAAAATCGCAGTTTTACGCGGGCTTGGAATATCAGTATCGGACATTAAAACGGTTTTGGCAGAGAATGACTATTTATCTTTTCAAACTATATGCGACAAGAAAGAACTGGAAATTTCGGATATACAAGCGAAACAACAATTACTCCATATGCTTGCGGGAAACCAGAATTGGGAGGATGCCCGGGCGCAATTGAGTCGGCTCGAAATGAAGCGCTTTATTCTTTTAAGATTGCTTGACCGTTTTCCGGGATATTTCGGGAAATTTATCAGTCTCCATTTTGCACCGTACCTGAATGAGAGGATTGCAACAGACGAACAGCAAGATGCATTTGAAACGATAATTGATTTTTTAGACGGTGTGAATATTGTTATCCCGGATGATTTGAAAGAATATCTCGACGATGCTGCGAAAACCATTGATCTTGTTGGCGTGTCAAAAAAAGCTGCTGCAAGTGTTGCTGCTGCAATACAAGACCCTGAACAATATCTGAAAGATAATAGGGAGATGTTTGAGCGGTATAAGGAAGTCAAAGCATCTGACGCGTACAAAAACACTCCGGGTTACAGACTTCAAGAACTATTCGCACAGTTAAATCGAGAAAACGGGTACAATGATGTCTTTATCCCTGCTATGCGGCGATTGAGCAGTTCTTATCGTGAATACTATGAAAAGCTATTGAAAGCAAACGAAGTTTTCTTAAAAAGTTATCGCGGAGTTCGCTTTTAATGCAAGCGTAGATCTGCTTTCGCAGCTTGTCCAGTTCGGTCTGGTAGACGGTCTGGGTGGGCTGCTGCCCTTTGGCGGTAAGTTTGGCGTTGGCATGGTCGAGGCGGCGTTGTCCGCGCCGCTGCGCCCAATACTCGCGCTCCGAAACATGGTCGC
>OOCP01002683.1_pt1 | contig 14529 bp, 14 predicted proteins | sample 1671511 | NCBI WGS metagenome assembly OOCP01 (sample SAMN06348164, study PRJEB24527) | human gut metagenome | biome: human gut; feature: ankylosing spondylitis patient; material: feces | host: Homo sapiens | place: China | collected 2015-10 | reverse complement strand
CCCATGGCCGTGCCGCTGTAAGAGGCGCATGGCCAATTTTGTTATGCTTGTGCATAGCAAAACACCCCAGTCTGAAGAATGACGATTATTTGTTCAGACTGGGTAGGGCCGTTCATAATTTAGTTGAAAGTATTTCCACTGTTTTGCAAAGCCTGCGCCTCCTATAATAAAAAGTATCACTTAAGATGGAGGTCCTCTATGCAATCAGGAAAAATATATGGTTACGCGCGCGTATCCTCCAAACATCAAAATGAAGAACGCCAGCTTATTGCGCTGCGGGCCTTTGGCATCAGGGACAGGGATATCTACTGCGACAGACAGTCCGGAAAGGACTTCGACCGCCCCAACTATCAAAGGCTGCTGCTCCGGCTTCAGGCTGGCGATGTATTTGTGGTAAAGAGCATTGACCGTCTGGGACGAAACTACAACGAAATTCTGTACCAGTGGCGTCTCCTGACCAAGGAAAAGCAGGTCTTTATTGTCGTACTGGACATGCCGCTGCTGGATACCCGCAGCACACGAGATCTAACTGGTACACTGATTGCAGACATTGTGCTTCAACTGCTCTCTTATGTAGCTCAGACGGAACGTGAATTTATTAAGCAACGACAGGCCGAGGGGATAGCGGCAGCGAAGGAGAGGGGGGTACGGTTTGGCGTCCCCCCCAAGACGCGGCCGGAAAAATTTGAACAAATAAAGCAGTCCTGGCAGTCAGGAACTCTATCCGCGCGGGAGGCCGCCAGGCAGTTGGGAATTTGTCACAAGACCTTTTTGCGCTGGGTACGCAGTTAAATGCGAGAAATCGTGACCGTTAAAGCTATGCTGCATATTCTACAAACAAAAAAAGTGATGAAGCAAAAATTTTGGTTATAAAGGTTGAGATTTTGCACCGGTCAAAATAGGGGGAAGAATGAACGCAAAGCCACCTTAACTATTCATAGTTAAGGCTGCCTGGTCACAATCTTGAAGCTCCGGTAAAACAAAAGAAACAGCCGGGTTGTCAGGCATTACAGCAGGGAAATACATCTTTCTTTTCCGCCCAAGATTGCGGAATTATCTGGGAGCTTGGAAAGCTTCTTTATTTTAGCACCAGGTGGGGCATAAAGTCAGCTTTATGCCCCACCTTTTTATTTATGTAAAAGGGCATATCTACTCCGTACACAAACGGACAGCCGGGTTTGAAGGAATTTGCTTGTGGGAATACAGGGGCAAAATGAAGAGCAGAAGGAGTTGTATGCAATGAGTGGAAAAGAACAGTGGGAAGCAGAAACCGTCGCAAAAGCACTGACGAAGGGCCCGGAGAGACGAACCGTCTTTGAAACCACCAGCGGCATCCCGGTAGAACGGCTTTACACGCCGGAGGATGCGGCAGGCGGCTATGAGGAGCGGCTTGGCTACCCCGGGCAGTATCCTTTTACCCGCGGAATCCAGCCCACCATGTACCGCGGGCGCTTCTGGACGATGCGGCAGTATGCCGGCTTTGCCACAGCGGAGGAGTCCAACAAGCGGTACCGCTATCTGTTGGAGCAGGGGCAGACGGGCCTGTCCATCGCCTTTGATCTCCCGACGCAGATCGGCTATGACTCGGACGACCCCATGGCCCATGGCGAGGTGGGTAAGGTAGGAGTGGCCATCGACTCCCTGGCGGATATGGAGGTGCTGTTCCAGGGGATTCCCCTGGACAAGGTAAGCTCCTCCATGACCATCAACGCCCCCGCGGCAGTTCTGCTGGCCTTCTATATTGCAGCCGCCGAGAAGCAGGGAGTGCCGGCCTCCGCCCTCAAGGGTACTATCCAGAATGATATCCTCAAGGAGTACGCAGCCAGAGGTACATACATTTTCCCACCGGCGCCCTCCATGCGTCTGATCACGAACACCTTTGAATTCTGCTCCCAGAACGTGCCGAAGTGGAACACCATTTCCATCTCCGGCTACCACATCCGGGAGGCCGGCTCCACAGCGGCGCAGGAGATCGCCTTTACCCTGGCCGACGGCATCGCCTATGTGGAGGCCGCGCTGGAGGCCGGGATGGACATCGACGAATTTGCCGGCCGGCTCTCCTTCTTCTTCAATGCACACAACAATCTGCTGGAAGAGGTCGCGAAATACCGGGCGGCCCGCCGGCTGTGGGCCAAAATCATGAAGGAGCGCTTCCATGCCAAAAAGGACCGCTCCATGATGCTGCGCTTCCACACACAGACCGGCGGCTCCACGCTTACGGCACAGCAGCCGGACAACAACATTGTGCGCGTGGCCATCCAGACATTGGCGGCTGTGCTGGGGGGCACCCAGTCCCTGCACACCAACAGCCGCGATGAGGCGCTGGCCCTCCCGACGGAGGACTCCGTGCGGATCGCCCTGCGCACCCAGCAGATTGTTGCCTATGAAAGCGGTGTGGCTGACAGCATTGATCCCCTGGGCGGCAGCTACTATGTGGAGCGCATGACCGACGAGCTCCAGGCCGCAGCCGAGGCGTACATCGAAAAGATCGACGCCATGGGCGGAGCGGTCAAGGCCATTGAGCAGGGCTACATCCAGCGAGAGATCGCAGAGAGCTCTTACCAGTATCAGCGCCAGGTGGAGAGCGGCGAGCAGATCGTGGTGGGCGTCAACAAGTTCACCATCGAGGAGCCGCCGGCCAAGGGGCTGCTGCACATTGACGCCTCGGTGGCGGCCAACCAGATCAAGAAGCTGCAGGAGATGAAGGCGGCCCGGGACAACGTACTGGTGCGCCAGCGGCTGGACGCCCTGCGCACGGCGGCGGAGGGCAGCGACAACCTGATGCCCTATATTCTGGACTGCGCCAGGGTGTACTGCACCGAAGGAGAAATCTGCGGCGAGCTGCGCAAGGTGTTCGGCGAATACCGTCCGATGGAGGTGCTTTGAGATGAGTGAAAAGAAGATCCGGGTTCTGATTGCCAAGCCCGGCCTGGACGGCCATGACCGCGGAGCCAAGGTAGTGGCCCGGGCGCTGCGTGACGCCGGCTTTGAGGTGATTTACACCGGCCTGCGCCAGACACCGGAGCAGATTGTGGAGGCGGCTGTGTCCGAGGACGTGGACGCGGTAGGACTCTCCCTGCTCTCCGGGGCCCACAACTATCTGTTCCCACGGGTGATCGAGCTGCTGAAAGAGCAGGAGGCTGACGGTATTTTGGTGTTCGGCGGCGGCGTCATCCCGGAAGATGATATTCCAGAGCTGAAAAAGGCCGGTGTGTCCGAGGTCTTTACGCCTGGCACACCCACTGCGGAGACGGTGAAGTTCCTGCAGGATCACTGTGGTGCCAGGGATGACGGATGACTTCGCAGCACTGCTGGAGCGGGGCCGGACGGGTGATAAACGCGCGGTGGCCCGCCTGATCAGCCACATCGAACAGGGTGGGGAAATGGCGCGCTCCGTCCTCACCCAACTCTGGCCCCACACCGGGCGGGCCCGCATCTTTGGCATCACCGGTCCCCCAGGGGCGGGCAAGAGCACGCTGACCAACGCCTTGACCAAGTGCTGGCGGGCCAAGGGCCTGCGCGTTGGCATCATCGCGGTGGATCCCACGAGTCCCTTTACCGGCGGCGCCATCCTGGGCGACCGGGTGCGGATGGGGGATTTGACCCTGGATACCGGGGTGTTCATCCGCTCCATGGGCACACGGGGACAGCTGGGCGGCCTGTCGCCCGCCACGGCGGGAGCGGTCCACGCACTGGACGCCTGCGGCTATGACCTGATTTTGCTGGAAACCGTAGGCGTAGGGCAGTCCGAGGTGGCGGTCATGGAGATCGCCGACCTGGTGCTGGTGCTGAAGGACCTCGGATGGGGGGCCGATGTGCAGGCCATCAAGGCCGGTATTCTGGAGCTCGGCGACCTGTTCGCGGTCAACAAGGCGGATCGGCCCGGCGCGGATCGAACGGCCAATGAGCTGCGGGCCATGCTGGAGCTGGGAGAGGAGGAGAAGCGCCCGCTGCCAGTGCTCCTGGTCTCGGCCTCTCAGGGCACGGGTGTGACGGAGCTCTGCGAGGAGCTGGAGCGCCAGTACCTCCTCCTGGACGGGAACGGAGAGCTGGCCCGCCGCCGCGCCTTGCGCCTGCGCAGCGAGCTTCTGACCCTGGTGCGGGAGGGCATCGAGCAGCGCCTGCTGCGTCCCCTGCTGGACAGAGAGTCCCTATCGTTGGGCGGAAAAATTTGTAACACAAATCAGTGGAGGAGGTCCCGGTTATGAATTGCACAAGAGTTGATCATGTCGGTATCGCGGTCAAGGATCTGGCGGCTTCGGTGAAGTGGTATGAGGAGACGCTGGGCCTGCACAGCAAGGGCACGGAAGTTGTCCAGGAGCAGCAGGTGACTGTTGCGTTCCTGCCCTGCGGCGACAGTGAGCTGGAGCTGCTGGAGAGTACCTCCCCGGAGGGCCCCATCGCCCGCTTCATTGAGAAGAACGGCGAGGGCATTCAGCACATCGCCATCCGGGTGGACGACAGTGACGCCGCCCTGGCGGAGCTGAAGGAAAAGGGCGTCCGGCTCATTGACCAGACGCCGCGGTACGGCGCCGGCGGGGCCCGGATCGCCTTCCTCCACCCCAAGGCTACCCACGGTGTCCTGCTGGAATTGTGTGAAAGGAAGTGAGGACAATGACTACGGCGGAAAAGCTGGCTCAGCTTGACGCGCATTCGGCCCGTGTGCTGCGGTGCGGCGGCCCTAAAGCGGTGGAGAAGCAGCACGCGCTGGGGAAGCGGACGGCCCGTGAACGGATTGAATTGCTGATGGATACCGGCACTTTTACAGAGGTGGATCGCTTTGTGCGCCACCGCTGTACCGCCTTCGGTATGGGGGATAAGGACATCCCGGCCGACGGCGTGGTTACCGGTTACGGCAAGATCGACGGGCGCACGGTTTTTGTATACGCTCAGGACTTTACCGCCCAGGGCGGATCTCTGGGCGAGATGCACGCGGCCAAAATCTGTAAAATCATGGACATGGCTCTGGAGGCGGGCTGCCCCGTGGTGGGCCTGTGCGACTCCGGCGGCGCCCGCATTCAGGAGGCGGTGGATGCCCTGTCCGGCTATGGGCAGATTTTCTACCGCAACGCCTGCTCTTCCGGACGTATCCCGCAGATCTCCGCCATCATGGGTCCCTGCGCGGGCGGCGCGGTCTACTCCCCCGCCCTGACGGACCTGATTGTCATGGTGGAAAAGGAGAGTCAGATGTTTATCACCGGTCCCGCGGTGGTAGCGGCCACCACGGGCGAGGAGATCTCTGCGGAGGATCTGGGCGGAGCGGATACCCATACCACTATGTCTGGAGTGGCACACCTTTCCGCGCGCAGCGAAGAGGAGGCCCTGGGAGCGGTCCGATGCCTGCTCAGCTATCTCCCCTCCAAGGCAGGAGCTCGGCCCCCCCTAATGGATTTTACCGAGCATGAGGAATTACAGCCTCTGCTGGACACGGTGATTCCCGACGACTCCTCCCTGCCCTATGACATGCACGATGTTGTCCGCATCCTTTTAGATGAAGACAGCGTAATGGAGTTGCAGCCCTATTATGCCGACAACATTATCACCTGCTTCGGCCGCCTGGGCGGGCACAGCGTGGGCGTAATTGCCAATCAGCCCTTTTCTATGGGCGGAAGCCTGGACATCAACGCTTCAGACAAGGCCGCCCGCTTCATCCAGCTCTGCGATGCCTTCGGAATTCCGCTGATCAACCTGGTGGATGTACCGGGCTTCCTGCCCGGCGCCGACCAAGAGCACGCCGGCATCATCCGCCACGGAGCCAAGCTGCTCTATGTCTACTCGGTGGCGGAGGTGCCCAAGCTGACCGTGGTGCTGCGCAAGGCCTATGGCGGCTCCTATCTGGCCATGTGCTCCAAGGATTTGGGCGCGGATTTTGTATACGCCTGGCCCACCGCGGAGATTGCGGTCATGGGCGCGGCCGGCGCGGCCAACGTGGTCTTCCGTAAAGAGATCCAGGCGGCGGAGGATCCGAAAGCGGCCCGCCGGGAAAAAATTCAGCTCTATTCCGAGCAGTTTGCCACGCCATATATGGCGGCCTCCCGCGGCTTCGTGGATCTGGTCATCCGCCCCTCGGAGACCAGGGCGCGGCTGCTGGAGGCGCTGGAGCTGCTGATCAATAAGGAGCGGCAGCCCCATCCCCGGGTGAATATGCCGCTGTAAGGAGTTGAAACGAGATATGGGTATTATTCCATACACAGCCATGACCTACGGTCTGACGGCGGTGATTTCCCTGCTGGTGGTGGCCATCATCGTGGGTATCAGCAAGCTGACCAGCCGCCCGGGCCAGACGGACGACGGAGAGGGGGAGCCGTAACATGGAGTTCTTTATGCAGCTGTTTCCCGGCATCGGAACCTTCTTTGCGGTGGAACCCGTAATCGCGGTGGCCCGTATTGTCCTCATTGTATTCGGCTTTGTTTTGGCCTGCCTGGGGTTCAAGCGGACGCTGGAGCCGCTGATCATGGTTCCGATGGGAATCGGCATGATGGCGGTGAACTGCGGCATGATGTTCCTTACTTCCGGAACCGTCGGCAATCTGCTGCTGGACCCGCTTGTCTCCGATGCTTCGGCCATTGTGGATGCCATGCAGGTCAATTTTCTCCAGCCAATCTATAATCTGACCTTTTCCAACGGTCTGATTGCCTGTCTGGTCTTCATGGGCATCGGAGCACGGAGCGAGATCAGCTTTTTGCTGGCAAAGCCCTGGAGCTCCATGATTATCGCCATTTTTGCTGAAATGGGAACCTTTGCCGCGCTGGCGGCGGGCGTACTGGCCTTTGGGCTGACGCCGGAGCAGTCTGCCGCTATGGCTACGATCGGCGGTGCGGATGGCCCCATGGTACTCTTTTCCTCTTTGATGATGGCTCCTGAGCTGTTTGTGCCCATCTCCATCATTGCATATCTGTACTTAAGCCTGACTTACGGCGGATATCCCTACATCATCAAGCTGATGGTGCCCAAAAAGTACCGCGGCATTGACATGTATGTTGAGGTTCCCGAGGTCTCTCAAAAGTCCAAATTCCTGTTTATCATCATCACCTGTACCGTCCTCTGCCTGCTGCTGCCCGTAGCCGCTCCCCTGCTGCTGTCCTTCTTCATCGGCATGGCCGTAAAGGAGGCCAAAATCAACAAGTACACGGAGCTGCTCGAGGAGGGCCTCTCCTATTTCGGCACCTTCTTCCTGGGCCTGATCCTGGGGGTGCTGTGCGAGGCCTCCACCATTCTCAATCCCACTGTGATCATTATTCTGGTCATCGGGATTCTTGCCCTGGCTATCTCCGCGGTGGGCGGCCTGCTGGGCGGCTGGCTCATGTATTTGGTGCACAAAGCCAAGCGCGAGGACTTTAACCCCACCATCGGCATCGCCGGCGTTTCCTGCGTGCCCACCACCGCCAAGCTGGCCCAGCACGCCGCCCAGGATGAAAATCCCTTCGCCGTTATCCTGCCGGTGGCCATGGGTGCCAATATCTCCGGCGTCATCACCTCCGCCATTGCCGCCGGTATCTTCGTCACCACCATAGGCATGGTGTAAAAACGATGCACAGTGATATTTGATTAAGGGAGGAACTTATTATGGAAATCAAAGCACGCATCCCCGGCACCATCGTCGCCATCAACGTCAAGCCCGGCGACACCGTAAAGGCCCGCGATAACCTGGGCACTATGGAGGCCATGAAAATGGAGCAGCCCATCCCCTGCCCAAAGGATGGAGTTGTCAAGGACGTACTGGTCTCCGTCGGCGACAAGGTCAAGTCCGGCGCCGTGCTGCTGTCCATCGAGTGACCGTCCGGCGCCGCCCCTGAGGAAGAGAACCCCCTCTCAAATCTATCAGAAAGGATGCCAGGAGCGCCTTTGGGCGGCTTCCGGCGTTGGTGATTCAAATGGGAGAGATTTTTGAGCTCATCATGGTCATTTGCTTCGGCCTGTCCTGGCCGCTGTCTGTCTATAAGTCCGCAAAGTCCCGCACCTCCAATGTGATAAGCCTGTTCTTTGAGGTGCTCATCTGGCCAGGCTAAGTGCGTGCCCCCATTGGCAAGATTGTCACCCAGAACCTGACCTATGTATTCTATTTCTACATCCTCAACATCGTCATGGTTTCCATCGACATCTGCCTCTATTTCCGCAATCGCCGCCTGGACGCGCTGGCCAGCCGAAAGGCGTAATGTATGGAGGCGTGAAATATGGAACGTATTGCTGCATCCCTGCGCGATAAGATCAAGAGCGTGGAAGAGGCCGCGGCACTGATCCAGTCTGGAAGTGTGATTGGCTGCTCCGGCTTCACCCTGGTAGGCGAGCCCAAGGCGGTGCCCCACGAGCTGGCCCGTCAGAAAAAGGCCGACCACTTGACCATTCTGACCGGAGCCTCAGTAGGGGATGCCCTAGATGGTGAGCTGACCAGAGCGGGTCTGCTGTCCATGCGGTATCCCTATCAGAGCAACAAGTCCATGCGCAACGCCATCAATGCGGGCGAAGTGGGCTACTCCGATATGCATTTAAGCCATATGCCGGAGTTTATTAACCGAGGCGGTCTGCATATTGACTTTGCCTTGGTGGAGTGTGCCGCTGTCACGGAGGATGGCGTGATCCCGTCTGCGGCAGTGGGCGCTTCCGACTGCTTCTTGTACCAGGCGGATCAGATTATTCTGGAGGTCAATGAGGCTCTTCCCTTGGAGCTGTACGGCATGCATGACATCTACCGAGTAGGACACGAGCCGATCCCGCTTACGGATGCCACACAGCGCATCGGAACCGCTGCAATTCCGTGTGACTTCCGCAAGATTGCCGCCATCGTTGTGACCAATGATCCGGGCGGCTGCCCTGTGTTTAAAGAGCCGGACGAGGTCAGTGCGGCTATCGGGGCGCACATCATCTCTTTCCTGAAGGAGGAGGTGGCAGCCGGCCGGCAGCCGGCCTCGTTGTCCCCCATCCAGTCGGGCGTGGGCAGCGTGGCCAATGCTGTACTGGCCGGTCTGGGAAGCAGCGGCTTTACCGGCCTGCGCATGTATACCGAAGTCGTACAGGACTCTGCGCTGGAGCTGATCTGGGAGGGAAAGATGGCAGGGGCCTCCACTACGGCGGTTTCTCTCTCCCAGAAAAAGCTGGAACTGTTTTATGAAAACATTGATTTCTTCCGGGAGCGGCTGGTAATCCGCCCCCAGGAGATTGCCAACAATCCGGAGCTGGTCCGGCGCCTGGGGCTGATCTCCATGAATACCCCCATTGAATGTGATCTGTACGGCAACGTCAACTCCACTCACATCATGGGAAATAAGATGATGAACGGCATTGGCGGCAGCGGAGACTTTGCACGCAATGCGGGACTGACCATCTTTGCCACAGCCTCGGTGGCGAAAGAAGGGGCGATCAGTTGTATCGTCCCCATGTGTTCCCACATCGACCACACGGAACACGATGTGCAGGTAATTGTCACGGAGCAGGGACTGGCGGATCTGCGCTGGAAATCGCCGCGGCAAAGGGCGGAACTGATCGTGGAACGCTGTGCGCACCCTCAATATCGTCCGCTTCTGCGCGAATACTTAAAGGACGCCGCAAAATATGGGGGCCATACTCCCCATAATCTCCAGCAGGCGCTCTCCTGGCACACGAGATATCTGGATACCGGAACTATGCTGCCCGGGTAGGATACGTGCCAAAGTTTGCAGCCTGTCAGGCAGCCCCATTCGGAGCTGCCCGGCAGGCTGCAACTGATATCTCGAGAACTGCCGGGTGTGCGGAATGCAGATGCAGGAAGGCGGTGAGGAAATGATGACGAAAAATGCGGTTCAGCAAATCGAGGAGGCTGAACACAAGGCGAAAGAATACCAAGCTCTGGCTGTGGAGCAGGCAAAGAAACTGCTCTCTGATGCGGAGCGGCAGGGGCAGGCCGCACTGGAGCAGGCGCTCCGTGAGGCGGAGGCACAGAGGCGGGAACAGGATACACAAGCCGAACAAGCTGCGCAGCTTCGTGCAGACGCGATTATGACAGAGGCGCGGCGTGCCTGTGACGGCCTGCGGAGGCAGGCGGAAGAACGGCTTGCAGACGCGGCCGCACTTATTGTCAGAAGGGTTGTGGGAGACTCATGTCTATTGTCAAAATGAAACGGCTGCGTATCTTCGGCATGGCATCCGACTGTGAGGAACTCCTTCGGAAACTCCAGCATCTTGGCTGCGTCGAACTTCGTGCGCCAACACAGCCAAGTTCAGATCCAGGCTGGCAGGGCTTTACCGCAAAGAGCGACGGGGAGCTGGCAAATGCACAGCTCAGGATGGACGAGTTTCGCACCACGCTGGAGCGGCTGAAGCGCTGTTCCCCTACAAATAAAAAAGGTCGCTTCCCCTCCCGGCCCCGAATTACGGAGCGGGAACTGTTTGACCGACAGATAGTTCTGGAGGCGGAGGAAACGGTCGAACGCGTTGCCGCGCTTGAAAAAAAGCGCGACAGTATCTGTGCTGAACAGAACAAGCTTATCGGGCAGAGAGAGGCCCTGACGCCCTGGCTGGGGCTGGACGTTCCCCTGGATACCGTTTCTACGAAACATGTATTAGTGCTGTTCGGGACGCTCTCCGGCCTGGCAAGTCATCAGGCGGTGGAGGCCGCCCTGGCCGAGACGACCGAGCTCTGCCAGGTACAATGGGCGGGCCGGGCCGGAGAGCTGCAATATGTACTGGTACTCTGTCACCGAAAAGCAGGGGATGCCGCGCGGGACGCCTTAAAAAACTTTGGCTTTACCGCCACAAGCTTTCGAGGTTGGAAGGGGACCGCCCGGTCAAACATCGATCAGATTGAGGATCGGCAGAGGATACTTTCACAGGAACTAGAGGCATGCCGGGCTCGGCTGGCACAGGAGGCCGGCCACCAGACAGCGCTTCAGATCTGCATAGACCGCATGACCCAGGATATCCAACGTATGGAGGCGAAAGAGAAACTGCTCTCCTCTACATCCACGTTTTTTCTGGAGGGTTGGGTTCCGGCGGAACAGCTTTCCGACGTAGAGCATCTGCTCTCGCAGTACTCCGCCGCCTGGGAGGCCACTGATCCGGAGCCGGACGAATACCCTCAGGTGCCTGTCAAGCTCAAAAACAACCGGCTCACTCGCCCTCTCAATATGGTCACCGACATGTATGTCTATCCCGCCTATGACGGGGTGGATCCCAACCCGCTTATGGCTCCCTTTTTCATCTTCTTTTTTGGAATGATGATGGCCGATATGGCTTACGGGCTTCTCATGCTCGCCGGTGGCATTTTTATGCGCAGGAAGCTGCGGCCGAGCGGAACGATGGAGCATATGGCCGGGCTTTTGATCCTGTGCGGGATCAGTACGTTTGTGATGGGAGCGCTTACCGGAAGCTTCCTGGGTGACTTTCTCCCCCGTCTGGCGAAGCTGATCCGCCCGGACACAACCTTTACCGCTCTGCCCGCGCTCTTTACTCCCCTTACGGATACGCTGGCTATCCTGATTGGTTCTCTGGCCTTGGGGCTGCTGCAGGTACTGACCGGTATGGCCATCAGTGTTGTGCGGAAGGTACAAGCGGGCACCTGGACTGATGCGCTGTGGGACGAAGGAACTTGGTGGATTATTTTGGCAGGGGTGGCCCTGGCGGTGGTGGGCATCGGAAATTTGGGCGGATATCCCATTGTCCTTTTGATTGGGCTTCTCATGCTGCTCTACGGGGGAACCCGGAATGCAAAGGGCTTCGGGAAGCTCACTGCTTTGATTGGGACGGTATACAATGGAGCCACCGGCTTTTTCAGTGATATCCTGTCCTACGCGCGCCTTATGGCGCTAATGCTGGCTGGCAGCGTCATCGCGCAGGTGTTTAATACCCTGGGTGAGGTAACCGGCTCGGTGGCAGGCTTCGTTATCATCTCCCTGGTAGGAAACGCGCTGAACTTCATGTTGAATCTGCTGGGCTGCTATGTCCACGATCTGCGGCTCCAATGTCTGGAGTTCTTTGGACGGTTCTACAAAGAAGGCGGCAAGCCCTTCCGGCCGCTGCTCATCAACACTAAATATGTAGATATCAAGGAGGAAGATTGATATGGCTGACTTTATTGCGCAGTTTGGCGGTATTGGCCTGGCGTTTCTGGGTGCCGCTCTTGCGGTAGGACTTTGCTGTGTAGGCTCTGCCAGAGGTACTGGAATGGTCGGCGAGGCGGCTACCGGCGTTTTAAGCGAAACCCCTGAGCACTTTTCCAAATGCCTGATTCTTCAAGTTCTGCCCGGTACTCAGGGCCTGTATGGTTTGGTTATATGGTTCTTTGCGCTGTTTACCATGGGCGCTTTTTCCGGCGGCATTACCGACCTCTCCGTGACGGACGGACTGACCATCTTTGTTTCCTGTGTCCCCATGGCCCTCGGCGGCTGGCTCTCCGCGCTCTATCAGGGCCGTGTGGCCGCAGCCGCCATCAATGTGGTTGCCAAAAAGCCGGACGGCTGGGCGAAAGGAATTATTCTATGCGGTATCGTGGAGTTTTACGCCATTCTGTCCCTGCTGGCCTCTGTATTGCTGCTGATGAACGCCCTGTAAGGAGCAGCACGAGGGAGAAAGGTGGGAGCAAATGAACGGAATCCAAGCGATTACAGCGCAGATTATCGCTGATGCACAGACTGAGGCAGATCGGATTTTGGCCCAAGCCAGGGCCAGAGCGAAGGAATGTCTCTCCGCTTATCAAGAACAGGCGTATATTCAGAGCACCGCCCTGTTGGAGCGCAGCGAGAGGGAGTCCGCCCTTCGGGAAGAACGCCTCTCCCATGCTGCAATCTTAGCGGCGCGCAATTTACGGCTCAGTACCGAGCAGGAAATGAGGGAGCGTGCCTTTGCCGCGGCATTAAAGCAACTGTCGGAATTGCCGGACGGGGAATACGTAGGGCTGCTGGCGGGGCTGGCGGCGAAGGCGTCGTCCACGGGACGGGAGGAGGTCATTCTGTCCCAGAAGGACCGGGCGCGCTATGGCAAGCAGGTGGTCACCCAGGCCAACGAGAGGCTGGGAGACGGCCATTTGACCCTGTCTGTCCAGACCCGGCCCATCCGGGGCGGGCTGATTCTCAGCGACGGGGACGTGGAAGTGAACTGCACCTTTGAAACACTGGTGCGCCTCCTGCGGGGCGAGATGGACCGGACGGTTGTGGAGGTGCTCTTTGGCTGAGCGCTCCGATAGGGAGGCGAAAACTTGAGTAAGATCAGAGACACGGATTATTTGACCATCTCGGCCCGCGTGCGGGCGATGGAGAACCGCCTGGTGACCCGGGAGCGGATGGAGCGGATGGTGGAGGCCCGCAGCGACGACGAGGCGGTGAAGGTGCTGGCCGAGTGCGGCTATGAGGAGCTGCCGGCCCTGACCAACCGTGGGCTGGACGAGCTGCTCTCGGCGGCGCGGGCGGCCCTGTACCGGGAGCTGGGCGGCGCAGTACCCGACAAACGGCTGGTGGAGCTGTTTCAGATGAAGTACGACTACCACAACGCCAAGGCCCTGGTAAAGGGGGCCGCGGTGGGGGCGGACGCCGACCGGCTGCTGATGGAGGGCGGGCGGTGGAGCGCCGCCCAGGTGAAGGAGGCCTTTCAGCGGGACAGCCTGCGGGAGTTCACCGACCCCTTCCGCCGGGCGGTTGTGCAGGCCCGGGAGACCCTCAATGGTGGAAATGACCCTCAACTGGCCGACTTTGTGCTGGACCGGGCCTATTTTGCGGAGATGGCGGAGACGGCCCGCGCGGTGGGCAGCCCCTTCCTGGAGGGGTATGTGCGGCTGCTCATCGACGCCGCCAACCTGCGCTCCGCCGTCCGGTGTGCCCGTATGGGGAAGGGGAGCGACTTTTTGAGCCAGGTACTCCTGCCCGGGGGAAATGTGGAGGTCCACGTGCTCACGTCAGGCAAGGGCAATGATCTGGCGGCGGTGTTCCGGGCCGGTCCCCTCAGTGATGCGGCGGCGGCCGGCGCGGCCCTCACCGCTCCCGGCAGCGGGGAGCTCACCGCCTTTGAGCGGCTGTGCGACGACGCGGTGATGGGCTACCTGGCCCAGGCCCGCCGCATCCCCTTCGGGGAGCAGGCGGTGGTAGGCTATCTGTACGCCCGGGAGGCGGAGTTCACCGCCATCCGCACCATCCTCTCCGGCCGTATGGCCGGGCTGGACGCGGACACTATTCGGGAAAGGCTGCGTGAGGCCTATGTCTAACTATAAAATCGCGGTGCTGGGCGACAAGGACAGCGTGCTGGGCTTCAAGGCCCTGGGGCTGGACGTGTTCCCGGCGGAGAGCGCGGAGGAGGCAAAGCGCACCCTTCACGCTCTGGCGAAGGAGAACTACGCGGTGGTGTACCTGACCGAGGGGTACGCGGCCCACATGGAGGCGGAGTTGGAGCGGTACAAGGACGCGCTGACCCCCGCGATCATCCTGATCCCCGGCAAGGACGGCTCCCTGGGCATCGGTATGGCCAACGTCAAGCGGGCCGTGGAGCGTGCCGTGGGCGCGGATATTTTGTAGCTCCCCCTACGCCCATAACGCGTTGGGTGCCCTGTAGGGGCGGGTGCCCACACCCGC
>OOCP01002678.1_pt1 | contig 14554 bp, 19 predicted proteins | sample 1671511 | NCBI WGS metagenome assembly OOCP01 (sample SAMN06348164, study PRJEB24527) | human gut metagenome | biome: human gut; feature: ankylosing spondylitis patient; material: feces | host: Homo sapiens | place: China | collected 2015-10 | reverse complement strand
GATGCCGGCTATCAAAAAGAAGCGATCAAGAAACATCTGGCCGAGATGCCGCAAGGCGAAGGATTCGTTTCTTTGTTCAATGGCAAGGATTTGACCGGCTGGAAAGGCCTGGTGCAAAACCCGATTGCCCGTGCGAAGATGAAGCCGGCACAGTTGGCCAAAGAGCAGGCAAAAGCCGATGAAGTCATGCGTAAAGGTTGGAGTGTGGAAGACGGTATGCTGATATTCAATGGCAAGGGCGACAATCTGTGCACGGAAAAGCAATACGGAGATTTCGAAATGTATGTAGACTGGATGCTTGATCCAGCCGGTCCTGAAGCGGATGCCGGTATTTACTTGCGTGGTACACCTCAGGTGCAGATCTGGGATACTTCGCGTGTCAACGTGGGAGCACAAGTCGGTTCCGGTGGATTATACAACAACCAGGTGAACGAAAGCAAGCCGTCGAAAGTGGCGGATAATAAGCTGGGTGAATGGAACAGTTTCTATATCAAGATGGTCGGTGACCGTGTGACGGTCGTGCTGAACGGAGAGAAAGTCGTGGATGATGTGATCCTGGAGAACTATTGGGATCGTAAACTTCCGATCTTCCCGATCGAGCAGATTGAATTGCAGGCTCATGGCAGCAAGGTCTATTACCGGAATATTTATGTAAAAGAACTGGAACGTAAGGAACCGTTCAAACTGTCGGCTGAAGAAGAGAAGGAAGGTTTCAAGGTTCTGTTCGACGGTACGAATATGCATGAATGGACAGGTAACACAGTCGATTATACTCTGGAAGACGGTTGCATTTCTATGATACCGAGCAAGAGCTACGGTGGAAACTTGTATACGAAAGACGAGTATGGCAACTTCGTATACCGTTTCGAATTCCAGTTGACGCCGGGTGCTAATAACGGTGTCGGTATCCGTACCCCGATGGAAGGGGATGCCGCTTATGTTGGTATGGAAATCCAGATTCTGGATTGCGAACATCCGATTTATAAGGATATTACTCCTTTGCAGCATCACGGTTCCGTTTATGGAATTATCCCGGCTAAGGCGGACCATCATAGCGCATTCAAACCTGCGGGTGAATGGAATTATGAAGAAATTGTGGCCGATGGCGATAACATCAAGGTAACGGTCAACGGGGTGGTCATCATGGAAGGTAATATCCGCGAGGCGACAAAGAACGGTACTGCCGACCATAAGGAACATCCGGGCCTGTTCAATAAGAAGGGACATATTGGTTTCTTGGGCCATGGTTCTCCTGTCAAGTTCCGCAATATTCGTATTAAAGAGTTGAAATAACGCTCCCTTTACTATGTAGTAGAGTGAAGGTGTGTCGTAATGAACGATGCACCTTCTTTGTTCATCATCGCCTATAAAAGTCAGTAAATTTTCTTCAAGCTGTGATCTTTTGAAGATTTCTTTGATTGCCACCGGAAGTTGCGTACCATCTCCTCCGTCGTTTCCAGCAGCACGCCTTCCAAGGCGATGATTTTCGAGTCGTCCTTCTGCGTCACGTAACGTATGCAGCCGCCGAACGAGTGGTCTTTTCTGATCTTTCCTATCATGACGCTATCCTCCTTCAGGTCTATAATCGTCTATGATCCGTTTCAGCTTTCCCAGCAACCCGTCTATCAGCAGCCTTGTCCTGTAAAAGCTTGTCTGATGCGAGAGCTTTGTCAGCTAGTCCAGGTTGTTCGCCATTCCCGCCAGGCTGCGCAGTAGCGCGTTCTCTTCAGGCGTATGCCTTGCAGTTACGGTGGCCGCTAGACTCCGGCTGGACTTTCTGGCCCTGAATCTGAGAGCCTCGTAGCTGACGGAGGAGAACTTCACTGTCACGCCTCTGGTCAATTTACGCGGCCTGCCCAATGTCAGACGGCCGCGTTTTTTCTTCATCTCATTCATATCCTTTGTCATATATTTTTCTTTTTCGTCCGTACTTCTTTCATTTCAAAATCTGCGACCGGCGGGAGTAGATTTACCCTCTCTGCAACCGCCGAGCGCGGGGAGCAAGAGTTTTCGAGAATCCGGAAACATAACCTTGCTATTACTTTGCAGTAATAATGACCGGTTTTCATTACATATCAACCGATCACGACACATAGCTGTGTCAAAGTCATGAGTTGATTCATTTTCTCCACCATTTCGTGCAAATACTCGTTTTTGTTGCAAAAAAATATTTATTCAGGTAATTAGCTATTAATGAAGTGTTTTTTTACTTGTTGTATTGTTGACACAGCTTTTCCCGTGAGCTTCGCCACGTTCCGAACCGAATAGCCTTTCTTTAACAAGGCGATCGCCTCCCGGTATTCCTCTTTCCTCTGCTCGTCCGTTTTCCGGCTTCCCGGCCTCCGTCCCAACCTGCCCCCTTTCTGGATATACAACTCCCGTCCGCTGTTTAGGCGGTCAATGATCCCCTGGCGTTCAATTGCGGCCAGTTCCCCCAATAGGGTAGTGATCAAAGAGGACAAGGGATTTACCGTCTTGTCCGGCCGTAATGTTTCCAGATTCAGATTTTGGATATACACACATATCTTATGCGTATGCAGCGTATCGAGTGCCTTTCGGATCTCCAGGGTGGAACGCCCCAGGCGTGAGATCTCGGTCAGCAACAACATATCCACCCGGTTCTGCGGATTTGTGCAGTATTCCAGGCAACGGCTTAACACTGGACGTTCGATATTGGCCTTTCGTCCGCTTATCTTTTCCTCAAAGACCGCTGTCACCTCGTACCCCCGTCCGGCTGCGAACCTTTCCAGATCAACGACCTGCCGTTCGGTCGATTGCCTGGCCGACTGCGAGCTTACACGTGAATAAATAACCACATTCATCCCTTTTTCTTTTATTATTCCTTATCTATTGTTTTAATCACTTATCCACCTCTTTCAAAGGCGGCATGATTTCCTGATCTATCCAAAAAAGAAATTCGCGAATCAATCTATAATTACTATCTTTGTATCGTAATGCTTGGTAAAGTCTCTGTTGTAAAAACACGTAACCAAGTTAATAGAAAGAAAAACGGCACAAAGTATATAATAATCATTTCTGGACATATGCCTCTTTAAAAACCGGAGCGCCAAATACAAATGACTTTCCACCGTACGTTGCGGCATTTGGATCTGCTCCGCAACTTCTTTAGCCGTCAGCCCTTTTATATAAGTAAGGATAAAAACTTCACGACGCTGCGCTGGCAGGTGTTCCAGTAATTCATACAAATGACGATAAAAATCCTTAACAGAAAGTTCCTTTATAACAGAATCATCACCTTTCAATAGATTCTGATAATCTTCCAAATATTTCTCGTAAGTATGAGAATGGTATTTTTCAATCGAGAGGTTTTTCTTGAAATAGTCCAGACAACGAGTATAAGCGGATTGAAAAAGATAAGAATGGAAACCATCACTGACATATAGCTTTTCACGGTTTTCCCAAACATACAGAAAAACATCCTGAACAATATCCTCCGCTGCTTTTTGCTCGACTATAGAAGCAACATAAGCCATTATCCGGGGATAATAGTAACGGAAAACACTATTAAAGGCTTCTCTATTCCCTTTCTTTAGTTTATACAATAAAGAAATATCGAACATATTACTAGCGATTTAAGACCATTCAATCAACATTTCATTTGCGAAAATAATGATATTTTCATAAACCTTATTATTTACAAGCATTTTTTTGCAACAGTCCACTCATAAGACAAAGGATATTATAACAGGTCAGTAATCACAGCCGCCGGAATATCCAGCTTTGAGAAAGCGAACATCTTTTTCCCCAGATCCTTTAACGAGGCTCCGATATGATACACGTCCGTTTCATCAACGATCAGGAAACGATCGTGACTGTCCCGGTACATCCTGATGTCGATAGGCGGGTACTGGCTGTTATGCCTGTCAAGATCAAGTTGGAGTTGCTGCGTGATACGCTGGGTGTAAATGGTGGCTGAAACACCGATGTTTCGTTTGCTCAACATGAGTAACACGGATTCATCTACATAGTTGTCGATAAGTATAAGTGAGCATTTGGCAGACTTTATTAAATCTGTAGCAAACTTATACGCATCGAATATCTGACCGTCAAAGAAGATACCTTCCACCGGAGGCAATGAGGTGCGCACAAAGAAGTCTATCTTTGCATCATGTTCAGCAATGGTTTTCTCTATTTGGAAGAATTTATTGTTCATTCTATATTCCATGTCATTGAGCCGTTGGTTTATAGAATAGCCTTTCAATAAATATTCTTTTAAAATTTTATTTGCCCATTGCCTGAATTGCGTACCTCTTACGCTTTTAACTCTGTATCCAACTGAAATTATTACGTCTAGACTAAAGAACTTGACAGGCTTATCGGAATTAGCAATGTGCAAAAAATGCACATTGCTTTTCTCTTCCAATTCCTTTTCCTTAAAAACGTTATTTATATGTTTGGTTATAACGGTTCTGTCACGTTGAAAAAGTTCTGCTATCTGCGCTTGTGTGAGCCAAACGGTTTCATCTTCTAAACGTACTTCCAACCTTACAGCTTCATCCGGTTGGTATAGTATGATTTCTCCTTGCTTCTCCATTATATGTTTCGCTTTTATTATATTGTTGCAAATGTACGAAAAAGAAACGTTATAAAGTCTGTTTTTTCCGTAAGTATTACCTTAAAAATTTGTTCCCTTTTTATTTTAATAAAACAGAAACATTCTGCTGTTTTAAAAATCAGTTATCTGTTTGCTATTCATAGTTAGGGTATCAAATAACTAAAATTCAAATGGAAACGCAAATCTATATTTTATGCAGATTTGTTTGTTAGAAGCGGAGAAAAGGACACAAGACATGATAAGAATCATAGGTCGGGGAGCGCCGCACGGCAAGGGGGGCACTAGCCTCCCGACGAGTGCAGCCGTTGGCCGGGTTATCGGTGAAAATGGAAAAAAGTTGGCTTTTCTTTTGGTATTGTTATAACTTTGTCTATATTTGTGTTGTGATAATCAATTTTAAAGTTATAACATTATGGTAACAAACATTATTCAGATTGGAAACAGCAAGGGGATAATACTTCCTTCCGAGATATTGAAACAGTTGCGTTTGTCCTTGAAATCGGCTGTGAGCATTTCTTTGGACGGGAACAATATTGTGATAAAGGCACAACCACGGCAGGGATGGGCGGAAGCTGCCAAACGTGCCCATGAGAATGGGGATGATGAGTTGCTTATCCCTGATGTGTTTGAGGATGAAAAGTTTGAGGATTGGACATGGTAGAACAGTATGGAGTGTATTGGGTAGAGTTAGACCCTACCCGTGGGGGTGAAATGGCAAAGACACGGCCATGTGTTGTTGTAACTCCTTCAGATTTGAATATGTACCTTACAATAGTAGTCATTGCTCCGATAACCTCCACCATAAGGAACTATCCTTACCGGGTTCTGTGTTCTGTAGCCGGGCGTGATGGGGAGATAGCCACGGATCAGATTCGCACGGTGGACAAAAGCCGGCTGAAAAGAAAGATTGGAGATTTGAATTTCAGTGAGATAAAAAGACTGAAGGAAGTGTTTCATCAAATGTTCTGTGAATAATGGAAAGTGTGCAAATAACAGGTTATGTAGCGTATTCAAAAAAGATATTATGAAGCCAACTACTTATATTAATTGGGACGGTCTGAAAGACATTCCATTCTTCTACTGCGATACAAAGGAAGATGAAGAAAACAAGGATTTCGACATCTATTACCAGGGCAAGCTGGTGTTGCATGACTACAACCATTGCGGACACTACCTTTACACTGCTGCGCTGCTGTTCAGTAAAATCAGAAACATTACAGCCGACTGGGTGAACCTGCATAACCTTTGGATTCTGCGTGATTGCGTGCGCGAGAATTACAATCACGGCATAGGAGTGGACGACCTTATTTTCGGAGAGAATTTCGATGGCAAGAACCTCGATACACTCACACCGCTTACCAAGAAACGCTTTGATTATTTGTGTAAGCGGATTAAGGAACTTGACCCATACGCAACAATTTAACACTTCATTGGGCGAAGGCAGGGCTTGCTGCGGATGCCAGACTTTAAATAATCCATTGGATTAATTATCTTTGCACGCTAATTTTCAAATTATAAAGAAATGACTAAATCGGAAATCGTAAAGGAAATATCTGCCAGAACCGGCATCGACGGCAAAGCGGTGCTTGCTGTTTTGGAAGGATTCATGAACGAGGTAAAGACTTCGTTGGGTAAGGAGGAAAATGTCTATCTTCGTGGATTCGGTAGTTTCATAGTGAAGAAGAGAGCGCAAAAGACAGCTCGGAATATCTCTAAGAATACTACTATGATTATTCCGGCTCATAACATACCGGCATTTAAACCGTCTGACGAATTTTTGAAAATGGTAAAACAACAGAACGCATAATAGGTAAACACAATGAAAGATCAGTTACGATTATTGAGAGACTGTATCAATAATGATCGTCCGGCAGTTGTCTTTCAGGGAGACGATTTTTGCGCTCCTGAGATTTTGGAAGCAGCAAAAGAAATTTATCGTAAACATGGTTGTTCCGAAGAATTTCTTTTTGACTGGCAGCTGCTTATCAATGAGGTGAAGGCTTACCAGTTAGAAAGTCCGGCAACTGTCAAATTGCCGAAACTCTCCCCGACAGAAACGGAACTGGTGCGGGAAGAGATGACTAAACGCTAAAAAATATTCTCGTTTAATACGCACCTTTTATTCTTCAGGCAGCGTATTGAACGGGATGGGATTAAAATGTTGGCGAACCTGCTTTTTTCGAAAGTTCCTGCCAATAGTTGAAGTCACTCGGTGAAAGATGCTCTTGCATCCAGTCACGCATACCAATATCGTTTCTTTCGTTCACATATCTCGTAAACGGAATCATTGTCTTACATGCTTCAAATCCAAGCATTCTCATATGGCGTGAAATGTTGGGAGGAAGACCTTCCAACCACTCTTTATAATACATTATCAATCTGTTTTCTTGGATTGGAACCGCTTGTTGGTGGTAAATATAGCTGGCGTTTCCGATTCTAATATCTCTGGCCTTATTTTCCCGTTCTTCTTCAGGTAGCCGACTTAAATATTCAGCTTGTGCTATTCTGCATTTGGAGTTTGGATGTTCCATGGTATTTTATATAATTAAGACTCTTCAATGATACGGTTCATCAAATCACATATTTTTTGGCAGCTATGACGGTCTGCGCAAGCAGGATAGGGGCATTTCTCAAAGGATGCCTGATTATCCGTAACTATGAAACCTCCGGAACGACGTACATAACTTACCGGATGAAAATAAATATCTTCCTTTTTCGGCCTATAAGTACATAGTCTTATAAGGCTGTTCAGCTCTTTGCAAATTTGCTCACATTTTTCTTTGGGATAATGTGGCAAATCACTGAATGCTTCGTAGGGGACAAAGGCAAATGCTTTGTCATCCCACATGACAGGTGTGTAATTCTGTACCATTTGTTATTTGGAATAAGGATGGCTGGCAGATTCCGTATTTCTGTATCAGTTAGGTAATCCGTCACTATTTAAGTGCGCCTGGGCAAACTCCCGGAGGTTCGTTTCGGCAATGCACTTTTCATAAATCTCATCCAATACTTCTTGCATATTTTCTACTTTATTGAATTTTAAGGGGCTGCCGTTTGTTGCGGCTTGCCTTTCCAGTTGTTCGATGATACTGGGAAATATCCCACGCAATAAACCGACGGTAGCTACGGCTGTAGCTGGTTCTACCTCTATTGTAATCTTTTTCTTTTCCATATCGTTGTATTATGTTATCAAAAGTAATAATTATTAGGATATTGGTAAGCATTTCTTCTGAAAAACTTTTTAAAGATATTGTTTTAAGATGACATACTGTGTTTTTGCGTTCACGCAGTATTCTTTCCCACCCTCCCCTTCATCGGAATGACTGTTCTCATTCCCGGTTTGCCCGTAGTCATCCGCTATGCGGCTGATTATGGGCAAACCAGAAAAGAGAAGTTCCAAACGTGGGCGGGATTGCAATGGTCATCATCCGGAGCTTCGGCATTGCCGAAACAACCTCCTTCTTCCGTATTGCAGTCCCTTCCTTTTACCGTTTGTCCCGGCAGTCCGTTGCTAACCCGTTCCCCCCTGTCACTTGTGGCAGGGAGATAGGAGTATGGTTTTGCTTGCAAAACCGTATGGCTTGTTTTACTTTCCGTACTGCCCTTTTCCTTGTTTTCTGCCTCCCCTAATGTGCTTTTTTCATAGCTCCATCTGAGATCCTTTGTTTTTGAACGGCAAATTTATTTCGGTGGATGGATACGAAAGAGTTCCGGTCTTCGCCCTTTGTCCCGAAAAAAATAACGCCGGACGGCTTCGCTGTCCCCAACATTTTTTGTCGTCCAAAACTTTTCTTAATCCCTCCTTCCTTATTGTTGTGTGCCGTAAAAAAAAGGCTCATAAACTCAGATGGGGCATGAAAGCTCAAAAAAAAAGTCGGCAGAAAGAAAAGGCCATCCCGGAAAGGGGTTTAAAAAAAGGTCTTTAAATCTAGCTGAAGCATAAAATTAGAAGTTTAACCCATTAAAAATGTGACGTATGATTACAGTGACAGAACAACTAAAGAATGTGTTTGAAGCCAACCCTTTGTATTCAAAAGAGGGGCAGGGGCTTAATGCGGAAGTTATAGCGAGATTTTTTCTTCCTTTCTCTTCGGCGGTATGGTTGGTAACGGAAGCTGAACAGCAGGAAGACGGTGACTGGCTCTTTTTCGGCTATTGCCATATTCAAGAATGGGAATGGGGGTATGTGCTTCTTTCTCAAATTCAAGAGGTGAATGTTCGTGGGTTGATCGTGCAGCTGGATAAAGGGCTGAAAATCGGTACGACGGTAAAGGATTGCCTGAATTGATTAAGGGGTAAACGGAATGTTGAACTTAAAAACGGAAGTTATGGTTTACGAAACGAATTGCACGGAAATAACACAGGATAAATGGCGTGAGCTGATGAAGTACGGACGAAAATGCTCTTATCGGATGCTTGCAGCGAGAATCAAGCGGGAATTGCCGGAATTATACCATGCGCTGGCTCTCCAGTTCTATAATCCTTATGCGGAACAATGCAGGCAGACACCTACACATTATATATTGGTTCATTCGGCCATTGAATATTTTATCAGAAAACAATAAAGGACAAATGGTTATGAAAACAAAGAAGGTTGATAAAAAGAAAACGCTGGCTTATGCGGTGGCATTCTATTTTACTGAAGCATCCATCAAGTTCATGATGGGAAATACGATGTATGAGTATGTACATACCGTTTATGACAGGCGGTATGATAACGGTGTTTTTAATACGCTTGCCGTAGTCTATAATTACAAGAAGATGAAATACGAGGTATTGGTTGTATCGGACGAGAAGGTAGGTGACAAGGAGATTCAGATAATATAAGTTTCACAAACAGGGCTTTTGCCCTATAAAAACGGCTTTTGAGATGAAAAAGTTATCGGCTTACACGGTTGCATCCAATTGCACCGACTTGACGGATATACGTGACGGTATCGCTGAAATACATGAAGCGATGAAGGCTTGTGTTGAATCTGGGAAACGTATTCCTTCATTTTATGTTTCCCGGTTGGCTAAGCTGGAAACCAAAAAGAAGATACTGGAGAAACGGACACAGGTACACATGACAGTCACCATCCGTTTCTTTATAGACGATGATACCCTTACGATGGCAGTCAGGCATTGTCTTTTCTTCAAGCTGGAACCGACCCGGCAGAATGCGATGAGAGCCATCCGTGATGCGGTTCTCAATAACGGACGTTCCATTCTTGACTTTCCGGAAGCATGGGGAGAAGATCTTATGGATGTGTCTTCCTTTGATGTGGAGAATGCTATGAAGAAGCTGCGCCCCTCATTCGGTCTATAACGTCATTACATATTTTTCCGAAAGTAAAGTAACCGTTGATTTTTTTGCTCAGCGGTTCTTTTTCGCAAAAAGAACCAAAAAACTTTGAATGCTATTTTTTAACGCCTCTTTGATTTATGCTTTCAGAAGAAGTTGTATGTGGTTGTCTGCCGAACAAGAACAGATTTTTTATTAATGTGATAATGTCGCTATTTGTCTGTTTTTATTTTCTTCTAGCCAAAGGGAGCAACAACCGTTCCAGAAGTTCTTTCTTGTTCTCAGCGGTCATTTTGTTTCTTCCTTTGGCTATGATTTCAGCAGCCAAATCGCTTTTACGCCCGGCAATGTATTTCTGTCGCTTTCCGTTTATGAAGGCCTCGATACGGAAATCATGCCGGGTGTTTTCGATGATGTTGATTTCTGATACTAGAAAGCCATCCTCTGTTTCGTAGGGTTCAACGATGGTGGGCAGGTAGTGCTTCATGGTTTCCCCTATGAGCGGAGATACCAAGCCGGAAAGATGCTCTTCGATGCGGTCTTTCCAATACTCATCGATTTGATAATTGGTGGCATAATCGTAGAAATGGCTGATGGCAAGGCTGACTTCCTCGATTATCCTTTTCGCATTCTTTATTCCGTTTTGTCGGGCAAATTGCAAGAGGTCATCTTCCGTGATGCCGTTGTCTTTTCCCGAAATATTCATAGAGTGTACGTTTTCATAGGCCGCACCGTCTAAATTGGTGGTGAATGTCATGTCGTATGCAGGGGTGATGTGCCATGTGCCGTTTCTTTCCATCAGGAAAGAGAAATTCTTGATATGGTCATCCACGTTGCCGCCCATGACATTGAATACCATCCGGCGGTACAGTTCGGACTGTTCGCTGGCCGGGATGCTCAGCTTTCGGCAGACTTCAAACAACTCCTCATAGCTTGTTGCGTCCGGATTCATGGCAGCAAGGGTCTGTGTATGTATCTTTTCTCCGTTTATCCTGTCGTAACGTTCCGTTAGGAAGTGATGTTTTCCCTCAATTAGAATGAGTCGGGAAGGCATCATCGTAATCCCGGCTTCTTTTGCAATCTCATAATATGCCATTTCCGTTTGCGTGAACGGGAAGTCATCACCCTCTGCAAACTTCAATATGTAGTAGGTATATCCCTCTGGCAAAGGAACTTGTCCGGAACGTATATCATGTGTCGTTTTATTGATGGCGATGATCGCTTTCGGGTGCTGTCCTCCGGCTGATGTTCCTACTTCATAGATACTTTGCAGTTGCAGAGCTTCATCATCTTGTACGGAAATTTCTTCCCGTTCTTCAAAAATACGGCGTGCCAGTTGGTATAAACTCTCTATCTGGAGGGTAGAAGAGGATTCCAATCCCGGAGTGGCCGGAATGAACTCAAAGGCTCCCATTCCCCGTTTCCCGATGAAAGACAGTTTATCTACTGGCGTGAGTTTACGCTTGGGGATATGGTTTTGTGACACCCATTGGTCGAATACCATGTTACCCCATCGGTCAGGCAATGAATCTGCCAAAAACGGTGGGAGACCTTGATAAATCTTTTCTTTGTTTCCGAGTATGGGCATACCCTTTGCTGCCGATCCTTTGACAGAAGCGGTTAGTGGGGCGATTTCCAGCCCTTTCTTGATGAAGTCCGGATGATAGTTGAAGACGGCTCTTTGACTCCTTTCGTCCCAATAGAGCTTTCCGACTTCTTCCCCCCCCATAACATCACACTCACAATATTATTTTCCATGTCTTATCCTTTTCGGCTTTTTATTCATGATTTTTTCCATTGTATAGGCTGAAACAGGTATTTGCGGCAGCAGGTCGTCCGTCTGTTCCAGACAGTCCACTACTCGCAGCAGGGCAAGAAAGTTGCCCATATTGATGTTGTAGGCCTTTCCGTTCTCAAACTGGCGCAAGGTGACAAGGCAGACACCGGCTTTCTCGGCAACTTCTTTGCCCTCATGGGCAATATGGGCGTGGAGCTGTTCGAACTGGATTGGGTCAGCGCCATCGTCCTCTTTTTCTCCCGCCTCGCGTGGGCGTTATTTACGGTCAGCGTGGTGGTCTGTGCCTTTGAATGCGGTATCGAATACTCCACTGGCAGGGGCAATTTACAGCAGACTGCCCTGAATATCATCAAGGGCTTTTTGGCTGTGAGCCTGTTCACCATCGTCCCTGTCCGGCTCTATGCCCTGTCCGTGTCGCTCCAAGCCACCTTCTCGGCGGGGCTTACCGGCTACGGCCGGAGCATCGGTGAGGTGGGACAGGACATCATCACCGAACTCAGCGAGATACAGACACTTGCAGATGTGGTGAACAGCTCCCACTTCGGTCTCGGCATCATCACCAGCCCCATTATGCTCCTTTTTTGCGTGATCCTCATGGGCTACGCGGTCATCAAGGTGTTTTTCGCCAACCTCAAACGCGGGGGCATTTTGCTGATTCAAATTGCCGTGGGCAGCCTTTATATGTTCAGCGTCCCGCGCGGCTATCTGGATGGCTTTATGGGCTGGATGCGGCAGGTCATCGGCTTGTGCCTGACCGCCTTCCTCCAGTCCACCATCCTCGTTGCGGGGCTTATGGTGTTCAAGGATCACGCGCTCATGGGCGTTGGGCTCATGCTCTCTGCCGGCGAAGTTCCCCGCATCGCCGGCAGCTTCGGTCTGGACACCACAACAAAAGCCAATATTACGAGCGCCGTTTATACGGCACAGTCCGCGGTGAATGTAACGAGAACCATCGCCGCGGCAATCAAATGAAAAAGGGTGATGATATGACACAGTCAACAAAAAAGCTTACAATGGGGAGCCTGTTCGATGGCATCTCCGGTTTCCCTCTGGCTTCGGTGCGATGCGGCATCGAGCCGATCTGGGCCAGTGAGATCGAACCGTTCCCCATACTGGTATCAAAGATCCGTTTCCCTCGCATGGAGCAGATGGGCGACATTACAAAGCTGAACGGCGCGTATCTGCCGCCTGTGGATATTATCTGCGGAGGCAGCCCGTGCCAGGACTCAGCGTGGCCGGAATGCGCGCCGGATTGAACGGTGCGCGTTCCGGCCTCTTTATGGAACAAATACGAATCATTCAGGAGATGCGAGATGCAGACAGAAAATCTGGAAGGACAGGAGTCCATATTCGACCGAGATTCGGCGTGTGGGAAAATGTCGTCGGTGCTCTCTCAAGTGGGCGGGACGCTGAAACGGGTCAAAAAAAGCCTGGGGCGGATTTTCAAAAAGTCCTCGAAGCGTTCCTCCAGGTTGAAGAACCATACCTTCATGTTGTTAGACCTGAGACCGGGCGCTGGGAATATGCTGGGGGCATATTGGGAGTACGATCCTCCGTGGCTTGGATCGTTTGGGACGCCCAACACTTCGGAGTGCCCCAAAGACGCCGTCGAGTGTTCCTTGTGGCAGATTTTGCAGGCTACAGCGCCATCCCGATACTCGCTATCCCAGACAGCGTGCCTGGGTATTCTGCGCCGCGCAGCCTGCCGCGGCAAATCGCTGCCACCCTTATTGGAAGCAGCTTTGCGTATACAGGCAGGGCTTGACCCGCCCGCGCCCATATCCGGCGAAGCGAAAGCCTACCATATCAATCAGCGCAATGAAGGCATTGACCTGGACGGTGTGTCCGGTGCGTTGATGGCAACGCAGAACCTCCAAATGCAGACCTTTATCACAAATCCCGGCAGCGGTCAGAGTGGTCCGCAAAAGCAGATCGCATTCGCCGCCAACCAGCGGGACGAGGTGCGTGACCTGCATGATGTAGCAGGCGCGCTGCAGGCTCAGCCAGGGTTGAAACAACAAACCTTTGTCGCCGGTTTTTCTGCTGGAGCTGGCGCGAGCGCCGGGACCATTGGATATCAGGAGGATGTAGCGCCCACGCTGAAAGGCAGCCCCAGCGGGAACTGTATGCCCAGCATCCTCTGTATCAATGATCAGGGCGGGCAGATCATGGAGTGCAGCGAAAATGTCACCGGAACCCTGCGGGCACAGGAGCATGGACATCAGCCTTTAGTGCTGCGTCCGGGAAAGCCTTTACTGTATGAAAACTATGGAATAGACAGCCGCTATACAGGCCCCCATAAGGTAGCGCCAACGCTTTCAGCCAGAATGGGTACGGGCGGTTTGAACACCTCACTTGTTCAACAGGTGCAGGAGGAAGTCATCTGCATTGCGGGCAACGCCATTGACCGCCAGCCGCAAAACGGCGGCAACGGCTTCGGCTGGCAGCGGAATATTTCCTATACCCTGACCACCTCGGATCGCCACAGCGTCTATGCCCGCCAGAGGGTAGATCAGTTCAGGGATGATGAGATCGCCTCCACGGAGAGCGCGCGGCAGCACAAGGACGCTACAGACCTTGTCTGCCAGCCGCCCTCTACCTGGGATACGGACTGCAGGAATCTCATTCGCCGCCTCACACCGCTGGAGTGCGAACGGCTCCAGGGCTATCCGGATGGCTGGACCGATGTCCCCGGCGCTTCGGACTCCGCACGCTACAAAGCCCTCGGCAACAGTGTCGCCATCCCCTGTGTAGAATACCTCATGCAGCGGGTGGCTATGGTCATTACGCTTGATTTGGAATGGGATTTTTAGTTGGCTTTGGTAATAGCTTTCACACTTGCTTTCGGGTATCTTGGCTTTACCATTAAAAAGATTGGAGGAACTGCTATGGCAGG
>OOCP01002676.1_pt1 | contig 14573 bp, 9 predicted proteins | sample 1671511 | NCBI WGS metagenome assembly OOCP01 (sample SAMN06348164, study PRJEB24527) | human gut metagenome | biome: human gut; feature: ankylosing spondylitis patient; material: feces | host: Homo sapiens | place: China | collected 2015-10 | reverse complement strand
AAAGGATAACCTTCCGCAATAAGAATCTGGGTCTGTACGATGTCAATATCCGTAACCATCTCACTTACTGTATGCTCTACCTGAATTCGAGGATTCATCTCAATAAAATATGGATGATTATCTGCATCTACTAAAAATTCCAACGTACCGGCATTACGATAACCTACTGTTTTCGCCAATCGGATAGAAGCATCAAAGATTTCCTGACGTACTGTTTCCGGTATGGAAAATGCCGGTGCATACTCTACTACCTTCTGATGTCTTCTCTGAACAGAACAATCTCTGTCATAAAGATGTACTACATTTCCATAATTATCTCCAACAATCTGTACCTCGATATGCTTTGGCCCTTTTAAATACTTTTCAATGAAGATCATATCATCACCGAAAGCCTTCTTCGATTCATTCTTCGCTTCGTTAAATTCTTTCTCCAAATCCTCTTCTCTATTTACGATTCGCATACCGCGTCCGCCACCGCCGTTGCTCGCTTTAAGCATAACCGGATAACCAACCTGCGCTGCAATTTTTTTCGCTTCATCTACTTCCTTAATCGCATAATCCACACCCGGAATAATCGGAACATTTGCTTCAATAGCAATCTTTTTAGAAGAAATCTTATCTCCCATCGCATTCATAATATTGCTGCCCGGTCCAATAAATACGATTCCATTTCTCTCACATGCATCTGCAAAGTCTGGATTTTCTGAAAGAAATCCATATCCCGGATGAATCGCATCTACTCCTGTAGAAAGTGCGATCTTAATAAGCGTATCAATATCAAGATATGCATCAATCGGTCCCTTCTGAGGATTTAACGGATAGGACTCATCCGCCTTAGAACGAAACATTGCATAACGGTCTTCTTTTGAATAAATACTAACCGTTGTAATCCCAAGCTCACTTAACGCTCTGAAAATACGAATCGCAATCTCCCCACGATTCGCAACAAGAACTTTTCTAAACTTTTTTACGTTTACCTTTCCTGACATAACCCTAACCCTCCTGTTTTTATGCAAGTTTTCACTTACAGTTCTTTTCCTGTGCTATATACATTTCACTTCATATATATTTTTTGATTTCAAACGTAATTATTTATCTTATTTTTGAAATTAAGGCTTTTGTGTTAGAGTATATTATGTGCTTTCGTTTCTGTCAATGGTACAGCAAAAAAATCCAATCACTTTACAAAAAAGGACTTCTGCTTTCTGAAAAAAACAACCAATAAAAACCCAGATTTAGAAAAAACTTTAAGTTATTGTAGACTGTACGTTGGGGGTTAGGGAAAAGGAAGAATTTATTTTGGAGGGAAGATTTGAGGAAGATTTGAGGGAGATTTCAAACGGTTGTGGCTTTTTGAGGAGTTGAAATTCTGGAGTATGTTTATTACCAACAAACAGAACCCAGAAAGATAAATAAAGCACATTTGTGACCTCGGAGCAAAGGTTGAATGCGAGCGTTTTCACGCGAACATTCAACCTGCCGACTAAAGTCACAAATATGCTTTATTTATCTTTCTGGGTTCGTCTTTCTTGCCTGCGGCAAACCAGAATTTATTTTGCGGAAATTACATCTTTCATATCGTATAATCCCGCTGGTTTATCTGCCAGATATACCGCAGCTTCTACAGCACCTTTTCCAAATACAGCTCTGGAATATGCAGTGTGCTTAAACTCGATTACTTCATCCGTCCCTGCGAAGATAATCTCATGTTCACCTACGATTGTTCCACCACGAACGGCAGAAATACCAATCTCATCCTGTGGGCGCTGCATTCTTCTCTCGCTTCTGTCAAATACATAGTTATACTTGCCATCTGCTGCTTCATTGATAGAATCTGCAAAAGCTAATGCTGTTCCTGATGGAGCATCTAACTTTCTGCGGTGATGTTTCTCTACAATATCAATATCAAAGCCTGCTTCGCCAAGAATCTTTGCGGCAGTCTTTACCATCTCTAATAATGTATTTACGCCAAGTGACATATTTGCAGAACGAAGAATTGCTGTCTGCTTGCTGGCTTCTTCAAGATGTGCAAGCTGTTCTTCAGAGAGATCTGTTGTACACTCTACTAAAGGAATCTTCTTTGCTGCTGCATAATCAAGAACGCCATCTACTGCTACTGCTGCAGAGAAATCAATGATAACGTCTACGTCTACATTACATTCGTCTAAGGATGCAAATACAGGAAAATCCTTCTGGTCACCTGGACATGGGTCAATTCCCGCTGCCACAGTGACATTCTCCATATCTTTTATCAAATTACAGATAACATGACCCATATAGCCATTACATCCGTACATCATTACTTTAACCATCTTATGTTCAATCCTCCGGATATGTTTTAATTATCAAAACTAAAGTAACTATTCAAAGTCTGGACTCACTTTACTAACTTAATTATTCACCTCATAATAGGTTAGTTGTGAGATATATTTAGCATAATTCTAAAAAATTATATTTATGCTAAAATTCCAGTCTCAATCATAGCCTTTTTCAGGCGTTCTGTATGTGCAGGCTCTAACTGCGTCAGCGGAAGTCTTACGTTACCGCCGTAAAATCCCATCAGCTCTAATGCCTTCTTTACAGGGATTGGATTCACTTCACAGAAAAGGGAATGAATCAGTTCAAGATATTTAATCTGTAATTCACGACTCTTTTCTACGTTACCTGCAAAATATTCTGCACAGATATTATGTGTATCTTCTGGCGCTACGTTAGAAAGAACAGAAATAACACCCTTACCACCGATAGATAACATTGGCACAATCATGTCATCATTACCAGAATACATATCAATATCTCCCTGTGTATCGTACATAATCTGTGTTGCAAAAGCAATGTCTCCTGTTGCTTCCTTTACACCAACGATGTTATCTACATCTTTTACTAATTTTGCAATTGTAGCAGCTTCTAACTTACAGCCTGTTCTGCTTGGTACATTATACATAATAATTGGAAGGTCAATTGATCTGGCAACTGCTGTGTAATGCTCTATAAGTCCCTTCTGTGTAGCCTTATTATAGTAAGGTGTTACAACAAGACATCCGTCAACGCCTGCCGCCTGTGCTTCCTTTGAAAGTTCAACAGCTGTCTTAGTACAGTTAGAACCTGTTCCTGCAACAACAGGAACTCTCTTTTTAACATAATCAGCAGTAAATCTTATAGCTTCAATATGCTCTTTTTCTGTCATAGTTGCAGACTCACCAGTTGTTCCACAGATAACAATCGCATCTGTTGAATTATTAATCTGATAATCAAGAAGCTCTGCAAGCTTATCATAGTTGATTTCTCCATTGGCTTTCATTGGTGTGACAATAGCGACACCTGCACCTGTAAATATTGACATAACTCCTCCATTCCAACGCTTATCCGTTGTATTAATATTAATTATTTCAATTCTATTCCTGTATTGTCTAATAGAGTACAACGTTTAAATAACTCTTTTACAATAAAACAGACCGATCTAATGACAGACCGGCCTAAGTAAGAATTCATTATACAAATATCATTATATAAATCTTCGCGTAGCCCTCCATCATAAGGCATCAATGCCCATAATGACAGTCATAAGATTATTAACCTTATGCCCAGCATATAACTTCCCTGAATTATATGCTTCGGCACTTTCCCCTTTCGCTGCACATCATATGCTTGGGGACATCCGTACAGTTACTCTTGAATCGTGCGACCTCTACTTTGTAGAATTAAAAGTTAATTTGACTATATCACTTGCGTAGTTCATTGTCAATATCAACACATTCTTATTTATATGATGTCAGGTGTAAATAGCCATAAACTATTCGTGACTACGCAATATTTTATTCTTCTTCAACTAAATCAATCTTGCTGACAGAAACCTCATAGGCTACTCTCTTCTCAACTGACTCCTCATCAACCTTTTTGGTGTATTCTCTTGACTGTACTCTTCCACATATCTGAAGGTGGCTTCCTACTTCAAGTCCGCCTGCAAATCTTGCATTTCTTCCCCACGCAATACATGGTATGTAATCAGACTTGCCATATGGTCTGTTGACAGCTACAAGAATATCAGCTATCTCTCTTCCTAATGGAGTCTTTCTATATATAGGTGGCTTACATACATAGCCATCAAGGAATATCTGATTAGACTTTGACTGCTCCTCTGGAATATCTTCATCTTCTATAAAGCGTAATTCTCTTACAAATATTGAAAGAACGAGCTTATTCTTAACACCTTCGTGTCTGTTATAAGAACGGAACTGTCCAGATACCTCTATCTTCATTCCCCTGTAGTCTTTAGTTACATCAATAAGTCTTTCACTTATCATAAGTGGAATTATATCCACCATATCACTGAGACGGTTGACAGATACATTTGCAATATAAAAGCCCTCTCCAAATACCTCGTGGCTAAATGTAAATTCTGATACCACTTCTCCGATGATACACACCCTGTTGTTTTCAATTACCTTATCAAGCATAAGTATTTCTCCCTTCTTTGACCGATATTATTATGCCTCGGTCCTGTGCTTTATTTATTGTTCTCAATATGTATATGTTCTAACTTGCTGTAATATTACAAAAATATTTTGAAAAAGTTGTGTACAAATTATAATATTTTTGAAAACATTATAAAAATACTGTGTTTTACTGTATTTACACAAATTGTATTTTTTTACGAACATAGTGGTATACCGGTATACTTCTATTAAAATATATGTTATAGTCTTACTAGCATAATCGCAATTATTAAATATTAATATGTATATATATGTGCAATCTGCTATAAAATATATTTGATATTTTTTAATATTTTTACCATATATACTATTGTATTTTGATAGCTTTGTGATAGAATATAAAAGTTGCTAACCATAACCATTCAATGTATAATATATATTGCTGGTAAATATGTAACAGTGATTGAACATTTTGACTTATATATGAAAGGAAAACATAATGAAAACTAAACGCGAAGATATTCGTAATATCGCTATTATCGCCCACGTTGACCATGGTAAGACAACTCTTGTAGATGAACTTTTGAAACAGAGTGGTACTTTCCGTGCTAATCAGGAAGTTGCTGAACGTGTAATGGATTCTAACGATATAGAACGTGAAAGAGGTATTACTATACTTTCAAAGAATACTGCCATTCACTATAAAGATACTAAGATTAATATTATTGATACTCCAGGACATGCTGATTTCGGTGGAGAAGTTGAGCGAGTTTTAAAGATGGTTAATGGTGTTGTTCTTGTCGTTGATGCTTTTGAAGGCGTTATGCCTCAGACTAAGTTCGTTCTTCAGAAGGCACTTGATCTTAATCTTGCAGTTATCGTATGTATTAATAAGATTGATCGTCCAGAAGCCAGACCTAATGAAGTTATCGATGAAATTCTTGAATTATTCATCGACCTTGATGCAAGCGATGAACAGCTTGATTGTCCATTCATATTCGCATCAGCTAAGTCTGGTTATGCTATGGCTGACCTTGATGACGAAAGAAAGGATATGCAGCCTTTATTTGACTGCATAGTTAATAATATACCAGCACCAGAGGGTGATCCTGATGCTGATACACAGATGCTTATATCTACTATTGATTATAATGAATTCGTTGGACGTATCGGTGTAGGTAAGATCGAGAATGGTAAGATTAAGGTTAATCAGGAAGTAGCTATTGTTAACCACCACGACCCATCTTTAAGAAAGAGAGTACGTGTAACTAAGCTTTACACATTCAACGGACTTAATAAGGTAGAAGTTAATGAGGCAGGCTTCGGTGATATCGTTGCCGTATCTGGTATTGCCGACCTTAAGATTGGTGATACACTCTGTTCTGTAGAGAACCCTGTTGCTATCCCATTCCAGAAGATTTCAGAGCCTACTCTTTCTATGGACTTTATGGTTAATGACAGCCCACTCGCTGGTAAAGAGGGTAAGTTCGTAACTTCAAGACATATCCGCGACAGACTTTTCAAGGAACTTAATACTGATGTAAGTTTAAGAGTAGAAGAAAATCCTGGTTCTGAGAACTCATTTAAGGTATCAGGACGTGGTGAACTTCATTTATCTGTTCTTATTGAGAATATGAGACGTGAAGGCTATGAATTTGCTGTAAGTAAGGCTGAAGTTCTCTACCACACTGATGAACGTGGCAAGAAGCTTGAACCTATGGAGCTTGCATATATTGATGTTCCAGAAGAATTCTCTGGTTCTGTAATCCAGAAGCTCAGCCAGAGAAAGGGAGAACTCCTTGGAATGACACCTATTAATGGTGGTTACACAAGATTACAGTTCTCTATTCCATCCCGTGGTCTTATCGGCTACAGAGGTGAATTCCTTACTGACACTAAGGGTAATGGTATTATTAACACTTCATTTGAAGGTTATGAAGAATACAAGGGTGATATATCTTACAGAAAGACTGGCTCACTTATAGCTTACGAAGATGGTGAAGCTGTTACTTATGGTCTTTTCAATGCACAGGACAGAGGTACTCTTTTCATCGGACCTGGCGAAAAGGTATATGCTGGTATGATTATCGGTGAGAACCCAAGAACTGAGGATATTGAAGTTAATGTCTGCAAGACAAAGCACCTTACTAACACTCGTTCTTCAAGTGCTGATGAAGCTTTAAGACTTGTACCACCTAAGATATTAAGTCTTGAACAGGCTCTTGATTATATTGACACAGATGAGCTTCTTGAAGTAACACCAACTCATCTTAGAATCCGTAAAAAGATTCTTGATTCTACAGCAAGATACAGAGCTAATAAGAAGTAATTACATTTAATCATAATTCTTCTTATTAATATATAACAACCAATTAACAATTTATAATTATCAATGGAGGTCTACTATGGATAGCGATTTAGGAGCAAAAGTTAAAAAATTAAGAATTTCACAGGGTTTAACACAGGAAGACGTTGCTAAGGCACTTGATGTAACTCCAGGTTATATCAGTAATGTAGAAAATGGACGTAATCTTATGACATTAAGAATGCTTTCATACTATGCAGAGCTTACAGGCGTTTCTCTTGACTACCTTGCAGGAAGTGTTGATAAGAACTACCAGAGCACAGCTCTTGATAATGAAATTATGCAGTTAGTATCTAAATTAGATTCTGAGACTAAGGAAAAGTTAATCTCAACATTAAGAATCTGGATTAATAACTAATAAGATAAGTTGATATAATATATGTTCTTCGTCAAGTTAAGGACTTTGAATATCACATATAAAAGAAACCTGGTGCTAATAAATGGCATCAGGTTTCTTTTTACATATTGGCTGATAATTTATGCTGTGACTTCGTTAAAAATGCAGGCAGACCCCCTCTGTGCTTTCGGGTTGGACAGACATTATGACTGTATCTTCTTCATCTGATAGAACTCACCCTTGAGGTTCATTAATTCATCGTATGTTCCATATTCTACACAGTGGCCATCAGCTATTACGGCTATTTTGTCAGCGTCTTTTATTGTTGAAAGACGGTGGGCTACTATAAAGGTTGTTCTATCTTTGGTAAGGTTATTGAGAGCCTCCTGTATAAGTTTTTCTGATATACTGTCTAAGGCTGATGTGGCCTCATCTAACACTATAACCTTAGGATTTCGTATAAGTGCTCTTGCTATTGATATACGCTGCCGCTGACCTCCTGAAAGCTTTCCACCGTGCTCTCCTACCATCGTATCAAGTCCGTCTGGAAGTGAATTGATTAAATCTGTAAGATTAGCGGCTTTAACTATTTCATCAAGCGTTGCCTCATCAACGTTATCAACACCATATGTAATATTATCCCTTATTGTCCCTGAAAATAATATTGATGTCTGTGGAACAACCGCAAGATGCTTTCTATATGAGCGAAGGTCAATATCCTTCATATTGTGTCCGTCTATAAGCACTTCTCCGCTGTTAACCTGATTAAAACCTATTACTAGGTTAAGAATTGTCGATTTACCAGCTCCGGATTCACCAACCAGTGCAATTGTTTCGCCTTTATCCACATGAAGATTAAGGTTATGCAGAACTGGCCTGTCGATATTATTATATCTGAATGTTACATCTTTAAAATCGAACTCACCATATATGTCCTTAATTATTTCCTTACCTTCATTCTGTTCTATGTCATCTTCTAATAATACTTCACCTATTGAATTAACCGATTCAATACCTTTGGCTATTGTAGGAATAAGAGACATAAGTGATGATACCTGACTTACGATTGTAGCAAAATAGCTCTGGTAAAGTGTTATATCTCCCGGCATTACAGTTCCTTTAATTGCAAGAAAGCCTGTGAATCCAAGACATACTACCTGAAATATCTGGAATATCGCCCAGCCTACTGAACCAAATAATGATTGTATTACATCAAGTCTGTAGCCTTTTTCTGCAACAGCAAATAATTGTCCACTCATTTTCTGAACTTCTTCCTCCTCAAGTGCATGTGCCCTTGTGACAGGAATAAGCTCAACCATCTCCATTACCCTTGCAGAAGTTTCTTCCATCTCTTTTCTGAATTCATTATTACGCTTCTTCATTACATTCCTGAAAAATACCATTGTCGCAGCGGCAATTGGTGTTGTGAGCAGAAAGAATATGAATACTACAAGGCTCTTATTAATGGTTACTATAAGTGCTATAGCTATATTAAGTGCTATATTAAGTATGCTAAGAAACATCTGCGTTGACAGTGTTTCCACCGCTTCGACATCTCGCATAATCTTGGATTGCAGACGTCCTGACTGCGTTTCCTTATGATAAGATATAGATAACTGCTGCAGCTTTCTTACAAGTGCCCTTCTTAAGCCTGTCTCTGCATATCTTGTTGCTAATGATTTGTATCTTGTATACATATAATTCATAGGAATATTAAGTGCTACAAGAACAATCATAATCATCGCCTGTATAATTATGTTCTGATAAGTTTCTGGCGAACCACTCGTTATATCATTAATAATATTCGCTGTGACAATAGGCAGTACCCATACAGGTGCATGCTTTATAAAGAAGAATATAACAGCAAGAAAGAACTTATGATAGTTGCCTTTATAAAGACCTAACAATATCTGCATAGGGTGACCTTTATGCTTTTTATAACATTCTATAAACCAGCTCTCGACATCTATTCCCTTTGGTGCTCTTAAATTCAATATACTCACCCCGCTTTCATCGTTATAAAAAGGAATGTGCCGCGGCACATTCCCCTATTTATAGTTGTAATCATATGATGATAAAGTCATAAGTTCCAAATCCTATTACGCAGGTATTAACGACTTTCTGAACTTTTGACTCTGACATCTTATTATTTCTTAATTATATTATCTACATTTTCTGCGACAATTTCTTCACCGTCACAGCCTGTAACCTTAACATTATCAAGAATAAGTGTGTTGATATTACTTACAATCATACCTTGTCTGCTTGCTTCATCACAGCCTAACATCATAGCTGCAACACCTGACTTGGCATTATCTGCGTATGTAATATTAATATTCTCAAATGTAAGTTCTTCTATTTTGCTTTCTGGAAGTCCGCATATATAAGTACCTGCAACGTGGCAGTTCTTAGCATTGATATTCTTAAATGTGAACTTCTTAATTGAAGGTGTTCTATCATCTACAGGAAGCGGCTTCTTAGAACCAACATACTCTGTCTTACCATCCGGGTCACAGAAATAGAAGCTGTTGACTACAAATGGTGTCATAACATTATCCATATCTATATTCTCGAAAGAAATGTCATCAAGAACTGAAAGCTTTCCTCTTCCTCGTCTTGTCTTAACTCTTAAGCCTCTGTCTGTGTTCATAAACAGGCAGTCTTTGATATGCACGTCCATAACACCTGCGGCAATCTCGCTTCCTACTGTTACAGCTCCGTGTCCATCTCTCATACAGCACTGTCTTACTATCATATTGGTTGTTGGAACATTGTACTTCTGTGCCATATAGATTTTGCCTGATTTAATAGCAATACAATCATCTCCAACTGAAATATATGTACCAAGTACAAGTACGTCCTCACAGCTTTCTGGATCAAGACCATCTGTGTTGTGTGAGTCTGCTGGTGCTTTAATCTTTACATCTATAAATTTAAGGTGGTTACTAAAATATGGGTGAATAGTCCAGCAAGGTGAATTCTGTACTGTTATGCCCTGCATAGTAACATTTTCACAATGATTTATAAAGAAAAGGTTAGGTCTCCACGCTATATTACGCACTTTGCAGTTCTTCCACCAGTTATCGTGTGTTGTACCACCATCAATAGTACCCTCACCTGTTATAACAATATTTTTAACATTAAGACCACATATTATTGCCGAGAAAGAGTCTACCGGATTACCTTCCCATGAAGCCAGATTGTATTCTGACTTCTCATCATATGACTCAATAAGACCTGGTAATATAGGGAACTTATCTCTGTCTGTGAATGCAAGTAATGTAGCACCCTTGGCAAGCTCAAGTGTAAGGTCATCTTTTAAGAAAATGCTTGATATTCTGTAAGTTCCTTCTGGAACATATACTCTGCAATTCTTCTTAGAAGCCATAATTGCACACTGGATTGCATTGGTATCATCGTGCACACCATCACCATATGCACCGAAATCCCTTACATTAAGTGTTACAAATTCATAATCTGTATGAAGCTCGACAGGACCATATTCTTTACCGTCATATACCGCTGTTATCTCATAATCTGTATCTGGCTTGAAGCCATATAAAGATGTAACCTGCTTGTCTGTATGTGTGAACAATTCTCCATTAACATATATGTCATATTCTTTCTTGGAATAATACTTTCCTGCTTCTGTTAATTCTACAACTGCATTTCTGCTTGTATTAGTTACTAATACTAACTCCATAATGCTCCTCCCTTGCCACGGCCATAATCCTGATATTCTCTGTTGCGTACTGTCTCGCTGTATACTAATGCCGCCTTGCTTACTACATTCTTATCGGTATCATCATCAGTGAATATCTCACCTGCCATTACCTTATCGCACACGCCTAACACAATGCCTTCGTATTTCTCTGTGTGAAGTGCCTTCATTCTACATCCCTTTAATACAGCATAGGCAAACATAAGCTCTGACTCTTCATCAAAATCATCAAAGTCATCATAATCTCTCCCTGTTTCAAGAACAGCCTTAACTGATGCCTTGAAATAGTCCTGCATCTTTCTGTAGATTTCATATATCATCTGGTCCATAACTTCCATTGTATCAATAAGTGAAGCTGCATATACAGATAATACCTTAACCTTGGCTGTTGTATCTGATGAATACTTAGTGTCTGCAAAAAGCTCATCATTCATAGCGTTATACTGTCCAATAACATCATTATACTGCTCTTTTCCGCCGTCCTTTGTTTCATATGCCATATAAAATGGTTCATATGAATATGCCTTACATAAGCATTTCTTATCATCTGCATCTTTAAAATAACCTGCTTCATTTCTTGCAAAATTCTTAAAACCAGCCGCAAGCTTTACAGCTTCATTCTTATATTTATCATCACCTGTAAAATCTGATGCTGTATAGAACGCATTACCAATCATAAAATGCTTAAGGCTATTCTTATCGATGCTGTCTATAATACCACTCTCTATAACCTTATCAAGTGCTTCTGTTAATGCTTTAACTGCACTATCTTCTCTTAATGCCTTACATAATGAAGAAAGTGCGTTAAGTCTTAATCCAAGAGCGTACACATCGTTACTGCTGATTAATTCATCAACCTGTGATAACTTTGCATACATATTCTTTTCCAATTCTGAATTTCTGTTAATTATCATTGCAATCTCCTTACTATATATTAAGATGAGCACTATGGTGCTCATTATTTCATAATTCACGATACTTTACAACGTTTATAAAGTTTCGTCAGAAACTTTTAAGATGAGCACCTTGGTGCTCATTATTTTATGCTTTATATCTGAAATAATCAAATGCCGCATAATAATCATCTGTTCCATGTCTTCCCTCGCTGTCAGTATACCGGCTTCCATAATCTCCAGCGTAAGCATACATTCCAATCATTGCACCTGTAAAACGCTTACCCTTACGAATTCCTTCATCACACAGATAATAGACATTATCCAGACTAACAACTTTATTATAGTCTTTATCATTATAACTATATGAAAATGTCCTTCTTAAATTGTTCGTATCTATCTTAAGGTATATGTCTTTATTATTGTTATCAACACATACACCATCGTGTGTAATGACCTCGTCACCAATCTTCTCGACTACATTAAGCATAAGTCTTGGTGTTTCCTCTAACGTAGCAAATACACCAAATTTGATATAGGTGTTCTCATCATAATAACAAGTCATACCGCAGTTCTGACCCGGATATAATTCTGGCATACAAAGCTTACATACAGCACTAAATCTGAAATGTTTCTGTCTTCTTAAAAGTATATTCTTAGCTTTCATAGTATCAAGGTCATACTTGCTTCCCTTGATATGAACCTGAGAGTCTTTTAACTTAATGCCGTCCATCTCCGGCACTCTTGGGAACCACCATTCATTACTCAGATATGAATTATTAAAATCATCATCTGACTCATCTTCCCATATCATCTCTGGCAGATCAGGCTTTACCTGTAATGCACTAGGACCTTTAAGGTTATTGACTATCGGCCAGCCGTCCATAGTCCAGCTTATAGGGTCAAGAGCAGTTTCTCTTCCTAAAATGCTGTATCCATCGCCAATCTTTCTTCCACACAGATACACCATATACCAGTCACCATTCTGTGTCTGTACCGGCTTTCCGTGACCACACCTCTGTATTATCTCATCAGGGTTGTTCTGTCTCATAATAGGATTGTATGGGCAGGGTTCATATATTCCTTTAAGCTCCCTGCTTCTGGATACCGTTATTCTGTGTCCCGGTCCTGTTCCACCCTCTGCTTCAAACAGATAATAATATCCATCCTTCTTTAAAAGATGAGGTCCTTCCGGTGCTCTCTTATTATCTCCATAGAACAGAAGCTCTGCTTTGGATATCTGTTTAGTAGCATCCTCATTAAGCTCAAATATTCTTGCTCCCCTGTTAAGGAGCATATATCTTCTTCCATCATCATCATTAAATATAGATGGGTCAATACCATCTTCATCTATAATGGCAGGCTTGCTGTATGGTCCTTCCGGCTTATCTGAACTTACAACTATCTGCTTTCTGTATACATTACCTGTATCATTAAGTCTGTATGTAGCTGTTATATAAAATCTTCCCTTATAATAAGATATATCGGGAGCCCAGTAACCTCGTCCTCCTTCAAGGTCATCAAGAGCCGCCCACTCTGGTTCTGTAATAGCATAACCTATTATCTTCCAGTGAATAAGGTCTTTAGAATGCGATACTGGTATACAAGGATAGAATATAAATGAAGAATTAACCATATAATAATCATCTTCAACCCTGACAATTGATGGGTCAGGATACATACCTGTCCTTATTGGATTGTGATACATCTCACTTAACTTATGACCAACAACACTCTCAAAATATTCTTCTAACTCTATAAAATGATTCTGATGAGCAACCTCAAAAGGTGTCTGTAAATTAATATCTCCGGACAAAGGTGACATTCCAACTCTCTCAACCAGATACCTGCAAGTAGGTACGCTTCCCGACATAGCTGCATAATGAAGCATATTCTTATTATTATCATCGTGAATATTCATACTTGCCCTTGAATATTCAACTATATACTTCACAAGCTCAAGGTTACCTGTCTTAGCGGCAAGTAATGCCATAAGTACTCCATGTTCATCCTTCTCATCTATAAGATTAGGCTCATTCTCAAGTATAGTCTTAACTTCTGCAATATTTTCAAGATATATTGAATCTGCTAACTTTCTCAATTCTCCACCACCTTAACGTGTTTTATATAGACAATTCCTAAATATGTCCTAATTTTAACATATAGATATATGTATTTCTACATAAAAAATGCCAATACAACAAAAAAAGACGGAAATGATATTAGCATTTCCGTCTTTTTTATTAATTATATTAATTAATCTCAACAATCAGATAATAGTTGATTAATAACTATTCTTATATTCCTGATATTACTCCTTAACGGCACCTACGTTAACACCCTGTACGAAGTACTGCTGACAGAATGGGTAGATAATCATGAAAGGTAATATAGCAACAATTGTAGCCGCATTAGAAATTGTGTTAGGGTCTACTGAATCATCGTTAGGAATATTACTATCCATAACCATGTTACGAAGCTTAATCTGGAAGTTGTATAACTTATCTGTTCTGATATAAATCTTGAAGTTAGTATAATCATTCCAGAATGTTACGGCAAACATAAGACCGATTGAAGCAAGGGCAGCTTTAGAAAGTGGTAACACAATCTTAAAGAATATACCCATTGGTGAACAACCATCAATCTGAGCAGCCTCAAATAATGATTCTGGAATACCTTCAAAGAAGTTTCTCATAAGTACAAGGTTATATACGTTGATAGACATTGGTAAAATTACTGCCCATAATGTATCAAGTAAGTGTAAGTTCTGCATAACTAAGTACTTAGGAACCATACCACCATCGAAAATCATTGTGAATAA
>OOCP01002675.1_pt1 | contig 14575 bp, 10 predicted proteins | sample 1671511 | NCBI WGS metagenome assembly OOCP01 (sample SAMN06348164, study PRJEB24527) | human gut metagenome | biome: human gut; feature: ankylosing spondylitis patient; material: feces | host: Homo sapiens | place: China | collected 2015-10 | reverse complement strand
AAGAGAACCAGAAAACCACCAGCGATTTCGACGCGCTGGATCCACGAGAAAGGGGCTGCTCGCCCCTTTCAGACCCCAAAGAAGAAGTCGAAACGGAAAAAAGCTAGCCGCTTCGCTAAACGCTTTTTTCTCGTTTCTCCGATTTACGGCTTCGCCGATGGTGTTACGTCTCTGATAAACTTTACGTCCAGCAAAGAGGCAATGCCGCTTTACTTCTTCGTCAGCGACTTCATCAGGCCGCCGTCGGCGATGATCTTCTGGATGAACAGCGGGAAGGGTTCGGCCTGGAAGGTCCTGCCGGTGGTCTCATCGGTGATGACGCCGGTATCAAAGTTCACACTGACGGTATCGCCTGCGCTGATGGCGTCCACAGCCTCGGGGCATTCCATGATGGGCAGACCGATGTTGATGCTGTTGCGGTAGAAGATGCGCGCGAAGCTCTTGGCGATGACGACAGAAATCCCGGCGGTCTTGATGGCCAGCGGTGCGTGCTCACGGGAGGAGCCGCAGCCGAAGTTCCAGCCGCCCACCATGATGTCGCCGTCCTTGACGTTGTGGATGAAGTCCTTGTCGATGTCCTCCATGCAGTGGCTGGCCAGCTCTCTGGCATCCTGCGTGTTCAGGTGGCGGGCCGGGATGATGACGTCGGTATCCACGTTATCCGGGTATTTGAAAACAGAACCGTTTGCGTTGTTCATGGGTGACTCTCCTTTTCTCAGACCGTGCGGGGGTCGGTGATGCAGCCGGTCAGTGCGCTGGCGGCAGCGGTAGCGGGCGAAGCCAGATACACCTCGCTCTTGACGTGGCCCATGCGGCCCACGAAGTTGCGGTTGGTGGTGGAGACGCAGCGCTCACCCTCGGCGAGGATGCCCATGTAGCCGCCGAGGCAGGGGCCGCAGGTGGGGGTGGAGACGATGCAGCCCGCGTCGATGAAGGCCGTCGTCCAGCCGCGGAGGATGCACTCCTTGTACACGGCCATGGTGGCGGGGATGATGATGCCGCGCACGCCCTTTGCGATGTGTCTGCCCTTCAGGATGTTGTAAGCGGCTTCCATATCCTCGAGGCGGCCATTGGTGCAGCTGCCGATGACCACCTGGTCGATCTTGATGTCCTTGCCCTCGCTGGCGGGGTGGGTGTTCTCGGGCAGGTGGGGGTAGCTGACGGTGGGCTCGAGGGCAGAGAGGTCGATTTCAATGCTCTTCTCGTACTCGGCGTCCGGGTCGGCCTCATAGAACACCGGCTCGCGCTGGCTGCGGCCCTTGAGATAAGCCTTGGTCACGTCGTCCACGGGGAAGATGCCGTTCTTGGCACCGGCCTCGATGGCCATGTTGCAGATGCTCAGGCGGTCGTCCATGGAGAGGGAAGCGACGCCCGGGCCGGTGAACTCCATCGACTTATACAGCGCACCATCCACGCCGATCATACCGATGATGTGGAGGATGAGGTCTTTGCCGGAAACTTTCGGCGGCAGCTTGCCGTTCAGCACGAACCTGATGGCGGCAGGCACCTTGAACCATGCCATGCCGGTAGCCATGCCGGCGGCCATATCGGTGGAGCCGACGCCGGTGGAGAATGCGCCCAGTGCGCCGTAGGTGCAGGTGTGGCTGTCGGCGCCGATGACGCAGTCACCGGCTGTCACGATGCCTTTTTCGGGCAGCAGAGCGTGCTCGATGCCCATCTGGCCCACATCGTAGAAGTTGAGGATGTCGTACTTGTCGGCGAACTCGCGGCACTGCTTGGACTGGGTCGCGCTCTTGATGTCCTTGTTGGGAACGAAGTGGTCGAGGACGATGGCGATGTGCTCCTTGTCGAACACGCCGTTGAAGCCCGCCTTTTCGAACTCATTGATGGCGACGGGGGTGGTGATGTCATTGCCCAGCACGATGTCGAGCTTGGCGTTGATGAGCTGGCCTGCCTTGACCTCGGCGAGGCCCGCGTGTGCGGCCAGAATTTTCTGCGTCTGGGTCATTCCCATGATGGTACTCTCCTTTTTATTGTAGCTTGTTCTCTATGGTCAGTCTCTCCTCTGTCCAACCTCTCAGCCGCCTGCAGCGTCAGCTCCCCTAGTAGGGGAGCCTCTGGCGAAACCGTTTACTTTGCGGGGAATGCCAAGGCCTCCCCTCGATAGGGGAGGTGGCATTGCGAAGCAATGACGGAGAGGTTGTGCAGAGCCGCCCCTTATTTACTCTCTTTATTTATTGTTGATCGCGCTGACCAGTGCATGGATACCGGCCACGATAATATCGGTATCGGTGCCTGCACCCCAGGTGACGATGCCGTCGCCCCACTCGAGGCCGACGTAGGAAGCGGCGCGGGAGGTGGAGCCTTCGTCCAGACTGTGCTCGGAGTAAGTTTCCAGGTGGAAGTCCATGCCGGTGGCGCTTTGGATAGCGTTTGCCACAGCATCCAGACGGCCATTGCCCACCGAGGTGACCACCTTGCGCCGGCCGTTCAGATCCAGCGTGACGGTGGCGGTGATGCCGTTGACCTGTGCGAAGTGGGCCTCGACGACAGACAGGGGCTCCGACTTGTTGAGGAAGGTATCCTCGAAGATGTGGAGCACTTCGCCTGCGCTCAGCTCCTTGTGGTTGTGGTCGGACACACTCTTGACCTTGTAGCCCAGCGCCTCGCGCATCTTGGCGGGCAGGTTGTAGCCGTAGTTCTGCTCCAGCACGAAGCCGATGCCGCCCTTGCCGCTCTGGCTGTTGATGCGGATGACGTCGGCGTCGTAGGTGCGGCCGATGTCGTGGGGGTCCACCGGGATATAGGGGCAGGTCCAGCGGTGGTCGCCCTTCTCCTTGCGATAGGCCATGCCCTTTGCAATGGCGTCCTGATGGCTGCCCGAGAAGGCGGCGAACACCAACTGGCCGGCGTAGGGGGTGCGCTCGTAGATGTGCATCCGGGTGACTCGCTCGTAGGTGGCGCAGATGGCAGGCATATCGGAGAAGTCCAGCTTCGGGTCTACGCCGTGGCTGTACATATTCATGGCGAGGGTCACAGCGTCCACGTTGCCGGTGCGCTCGCCGTTGCCGAAGAGACAGCACTCCACCCGCTGAGCGCCGGCCAGAACAGCCAGCTCTGCACAGGCGACGCCGGTGCCGCGGTCATTATGCGGGTGGGTGGAGATGATGACGCTGTCGCGGTACTTGAGGTGCTTGTCGCAATACTCAATTTGATTTGCATAGACATGGGGCATGCTCATCTCGACCGTGACCGGCAGGTTGATGATCATGGGGCGGTCGGGGGTGGGCCGCATGATGTCCAGGACCGCGTTGCAGACCTCAACGGCGTAGTCCACCTCGGTGCCGGTGAAGCTCTCGGGGCTGTACTCGAAGAGGAAGTTGCCCTCATACTCCTCGCTCAGCTGCTTGACCAGCTTTGCGCCGTCCACGGCGATCTGCTTGATCTCCTCCTTAGACTTGTGGAACACCTGCTCGCGCTGGGCGACGGAGGTGGAATTATAGAAGTGGATGACCGCACGGGGTACGCCCTTGACAGCCTCGAAGGTGCGGCGGATGATGTGGTCGCGGCACTGGGTCAGCACCTGCACGGTGACATCGTCGGGGATCATGTTCTTCTCGATGAGGGTGCGGAGGAACTCGTACTCCGTCTCGCTGGCGGCCGGGAAGCCGACTTCGATCTCCTTGAAGCCAATTTTGACCAGCATCCGGAAGAATTCCAGCTTTTCCTCGAGGCTCATGGGGACGATAAGGGCCTGATTGCCGTCGCGCAGGTCCACGCTGCACCAGATAGGAGCTTTCTCGATGTGGTCCTTCTTGACCCAGCTGTCATAGCCGGCGGGGACCGGGTAATATCCCGGTGCGTACTTGGTAGCGTCCATCATTTTGTTTTCCTCCAGTTTCCTATTGATTTACGTTTTGCACTTCTGGGGAACAGCCTTGCCCTCTCAGGCGCTTCGCGCCAGCTCCCCCAAAGGGGGAGCCAAAAGCCTCTCCCTTTGGGAGAGGTGGCATTGCGAAGCAATGACGGAGAGGGCGAGGCCGTTTCCCACAAACGAAAAGGCTCCCGTCTCTCAAAGGACGAAATCCCCTGAGAGACGAGAGCCTGTAATTTCTGTTACAGGGCACCCGTGGTACCACTCTCTTTGCTGTGCCATAAGCACAGCCGCTCTGCACGATCGGCCTTTTAGGGCGAATCGCTGCCCTTGTAACGGTGGGCTTCCGTCAGGGCCTACTGTCTGCTTCAGTCCTGCCGCTCAGGGGCCAGTAACCGAGACCCTCTGCACCGCCTTGCACCATCCGGCGGCTCTCTGCACGCAGAAGAAAATCGTTTTTTCCCCGTCAACGCATTTGCGCTTTGTTCAAAGTGGTCTCATTTTAGCAAAACCCGCCGCCCCTGTCAAGCAGTTTTGCTCACAATGAAAATGAAACGATTTCACATAAATAGCGGCATAAATTTTCAAAATTTGCGGGTAGATCCTATTTTTGTTGTATTATATCACCAACTATGGTAAAATAAAAATACCGCCCGAAGAGGCGGTATCCAGGTGCTGTCTGCATAAAAAGGTGGTCTAGCTTCCCCGGCAAGCTTCCGGGGGTGTGAAACCTTATTGTTGCTTCCCCCGGACGCAAACGCGAAAAGGGGGGGATGACTTATGACCCTGACGGAAACTATCGCATTGCTCGGCCTGCTGGGCGGAGCAGTCTTTGTTACCTTTCAGATCTCATGGGCTATCTTCAAAGAGATACATAACAATAAGAAATGACCGCCCCAGCCTACCAAGCAAAGCGGTCATTCTTATTGTTTGACTTAACCGAGGGAAGCTGACCATTGCGGACAGCACCTTCTTGTATGTTCAGTATAGTCAAAGTGATTCGATTTGTCAAGCGGACAGCCTCCTTGTTCCTCGGTTTTGTTAAGAATCTGCGAAGTTTTTGCAAAGTTCGCCTCGAAACGCTGGTTTCTGAAATGGCGTCGTGGTATGCTGTTTGCAACGTAAGGAGGGACCCCCATGAAAGAAGTCAAGACCCCCAAAAAGCCATTGGCTATTTACTACGCCATTGTATTACTGGTGCTGATGCTGCTCAACTTCGTGCTCGTGCCGTGGATAAGCGAACGGCAGGTAAAAGAAGTGGACTACGGCACCTTCATGTCCATGACCGAGGACAAAGACATCGGCCGGGTGGATGTGGAATCGAACCAGATCATCTTTACCGATAAAGACGAAAAGCAAATTTACAAGACCGGCCTGATGAACGACCCCGACCTGACCCAGCGCCTCTACGACGCGGGGGCCGAGTTTTCCAGCGAGATCGTCGAGCAGGCTTCGCCGCTGATGAGCTTTCTGCTGAGCTTTGTGCTGCCCATCGTCCTCTTCGTCTGGCTGGGCAATCTCATGAACAAAAAGCTCATAGAAAAGGCCGGCGGCGCGAACTCGATGATGTTCGGCGGCGTGGGCAAGTCCAACGCCAAGGTCTACGTCCAGTCCACCCACGGCATCCGCTTTGCGGATGTGGCCGGCGAGGATGAGGCCAAAGAGAACTTACAGGAGATCGTAGATTATCTGCACGACCCCAAGAAATACGAAGAGATCGGCGCCTCGATGCCCAAGGGCATCCTGCTCGTCGGCCCTCCGGGTACCGGCAAGACCATGCTGGCAAAGGCCGTGGCGGGCGAATCCAACGTGCCGTTCTTCTCCATCTCCGGCTCGGAGTTCGTGGAGATGTTCGTGGGCATGGGCGCCTCCAAAGTCCGCGATTTGTTCAAGCAGGCCAAGGAAAAGGCCCCCTGCATCGTGTTCATCGACGAAATTGACGCCATCGGCCAGAAGCGCAACAGCGGCCAGTTGGGCGGCAACGACGAGCGTGAGCAGACCCTGAACCAGCTGCTCACCGAGATGGACGGCTTCGAGGGCAACAGCGGCGTCATCATCCTCGCGGCCACCAACCGTCCGGATTCCCTTGACCCGGCCCTGACCCGCCCCGGCCGCTTTGACCGCCGTGTTCCTGTGGAGCTGCCCGACCTCAAGGGCCGCGAAGAGATCCTGAAGGTCCACGCCAGGAAAGTCGCTCTTGCCCCCGGCATCGACTTCAACACCGTGGCCCGGATGGCCTCCGGTGCCTCCGGCGCAGAGCTGGCCAACATCGTCAACGAAGCCGCCCTGCGGGCTGTGCGCGCCGGCCGCAAGTCGGTCACGGAAGCAGACCTTGAGGAGAGCATCGAGGTGGTCATTGCCGGCTACCAGAAGAAGAATTCCATCCTCACCGACAAGGAAAAGTGCATCGTAGCCTACCATGAGATCGGCCACGCACTGGTGGCGGCGCTTCAGAATCACTCCGCACCCGTGCAGAAGATCACCATCATCCCCCGCACCTCGGGCGCACTGGGCTACACCATGCAGGTCGAAGAGGGCAACCACTACCTGATGACCAAGGAAGAGCTGGAAAATAAGATCGCCACCCTCACCGGCGGACGTGCCGCCGAGGAAGTGGTGTTCGGCTCCATCACCACCGGCGCGTCCAACGACATCGAGCAGGCCACCAAGCTTGCCCGCGCCATGCTCACCCGTTACGGCATGAGCAAAGAGTTCGACATGGTGGCCCTGGAGACGGTGAACAACCAGTATCTGGGCGGCGACACCTCTCTGGCCTGCTCGGCCCAGACCCAGCGGGAGATCGACCAGCGGGTCGTGGACTTGGTAAAGGCCCAGCACGAAAAGGCCGTCAAGATCCTCACCGACAACCGTGCAAAGCTCGACGAGCTGGCGAAGTACCTTTATGAAAAGGAGACCATCACCGGCGACGAGTTCATGGCTATCCTTGAGGAAAAAGATCCCAGCGAAAAATAAAATAGGCTCTCTGCAATAATCCAGCCGCCGTATCCGTATTCATTACAGATACGGCGGTTTTCTGATACGCTGTACCGCGAATAAAACAGAAATCTGGGGCCTTGTCCCCTACAGGAGGATACTACTATGAGACTGCTGAACAAGAACACTGCCCGCCGCGCCGCCGCTGCTGCCGCGCTGCTGACCATGACCGCCGCCATGAGCGTGGGTGCCTTTGCCGCCGACGCCGAGGACACGACCGTTGCCGGTTATCTGCCCCCTCAGTCGTCTGAGGTCATGGTTCAGGGTGACATCGCTCTCCACTCTGACGTTCCGGTGGGGGAGGTAGACCCCAACTACGGCGGCTACGCTTCCCCGGTGGAGAACCCCATTCAGGGCAACGTGATGATGATCTCCGACGAGGCCCCCCTGCCCTCTGACACGCCGGTGGAGAAGAGCGAAGCCCGCTACACCGTCAAGGGCCTGCTGGGCAAGCAGGTGCTCTACACCGCCCGTCAGGAAGGCCGCGTGCTGACGCTGGACGCCCCCGATGACAACGCCACCTTCCGCACCACCATCCTCGACATGCAGACCCTGATGAATCAGGGCGTAAGCACACTGGTGCTCAAGACCGGCAAGACTTCCACCACCCTGAACCTGACTCTGCTGTGCCAGGGCCAGAAGCCCGGCACCCGGGTCACTCTGCGCCACCTCGGCAGCAGCGCTCACCTCACCGTGGGCTTCCGCGGCCGCCGCGACCTCATCGTTGGCCGATAAGCTTTTCCCACTCCCCTCTTTGTTTTCCATCGATACTTTTCCCTCAGACGCAAAAGACCCCCGCTGCAAACGCAGCGGGGGTCTTACTGTTTATCAAATGGTCCCGTCCGAGCCGTTCTCGCTCTGCTCCGATGCATAGAGCACCATCAGGTGGTTTGCGGATGCTTCGAGCTGGCTCTTGGCCTGACGGAGGTTCGCTTCCTCCGTCTCGTTCATCTTCTCGGGCTTATCCTTCCGCAGGCAGCGGCGGAGGTTGGCCACATCGGCCTTGATGCGGTTCTTCTCCTCCTTGTCCAGCTCCTTCTTGCACTTGGAGAGGGCCTCGTCCACCTTGTAGGCCAGCACCTCGGCCTGATTGTGGAGGTCAAGCCGCTCTTTGCGGCGGCTGTCCTCGGCCTCGTAGGCGGCGGCGTCGGCCATGGCGCGCTGGATCTCATTCTCCGAGAGGTTCGTGCTGCCGGTGATGGTGATGTTCTGCTCCCGGCCGGTGCCGAGGTCTTTGGCCGAGACCTTCACGACGCCGTTGACGTCGATGTCAAAGGTGACTTCGATCTGGGGCTTGGACGAGAAGCTGGCCCGGATGCCGTTCAGCTTGAACTTGCCGAGGCTCTTATTGTCGCGGGCGAAATGCCGCTCCCCCTGCAGGACATTGATCTCCACGCTGGTCTGCATGGGGCGGGCCGTGGTGAATATCTGGCTCTTGCGGGTGGGGATCATGCTGTTGCGGGTGATGAGGGGGGTCGCCACGCCGCCCAGTGTCTCGATGGAGAGGGTCAGCGGGGTGACATCCATCAGCACAAGGCCCTGCGCCGCCGCACCGGAAGCGCCGGCCAGCTTGCCGCCGCCCTGCAGCAGACCGCCCTGCACAGCGGCACCCATGGCCACGCATTCGTCGGGGTTGAGGCTGTGGCTCGGCTCACAGCCCAGCAGCTCCTTCACCTGACGCTCGACGGCGGGCATCCGGGTGCTGCCGCCCACGAGAAGGACTTTGCCCAGCTGCGAAGCCGAGATGCCGGCATCCCGCAGTGCGTTCTGCACCGGGGCCACCGTCCGTGCCAGCAGGTCGCCGGTCATCATCTCGAACTGGGGGCGGGAGATGGTCAGATCCAGGTGGTGGGGGCCGTCCTTGCCCACCGCGATGAAGGGCAGATTGAGCTGGGCCGAGAGGGCGCTGGACAGCTCTTTCTTGGCCTTTTCGGCCTCTTCTTTCAGGCGTCCCATGGCGGCGGGGTCGCGGGAGAGGTCGATGCGGTCCGATTTCTTGAACTCTGCCACGGCGTATTCCACGATGCGCTGGTCGAAATCGTCGCCGCCGAGGCGGGTATCGCCGCCGGTGGCCAGCACCGTGAAGGTGCCGTCTTCGATCTCGATGATGGAGACGTCGAAGGTGCCGCCGCCGAGGTCGTAGACCAGGATCTTCTGGGGCGCTTCGTTGTCAAGGCCGTAGGCCACGGCGGCGGCGGTAGGCTCATTGATGATGCGCAGGACGTTCAGGCCCGCGATGCGGCCCGCGTCCTGGGTGGCCTTGCGCTGGCTGTCGTCAAAGTAAGCGGGGACGGTGATGACGGCCTCCGTCACCGGCTCACCCAGGTAGCTCTCGGCGTCGCGGCGTATCTTGGTCAGTATCATGGCGCTGATCTCCTGCGGAGTCAGGTCTCTGCCGTCGATGTGGACGCGGTAGTCGCTGCCCATATGCCGCTTGATGCTGGACACCGTCCGGCCGGAGTTGGTAGCAAGCTGGCGCTTTGCCGCGCCGCCCACCAGACGCTCGCCGTCTTTGGTGAAGGCCACCACGCTGGGGGTGGTGCGCTCTCCCTCTGCGTTGGTGATGACGACGGGCTTGCCGCCCTCCACCACTGCCACGCAGCTGTTCGTGGTGCCAAGGTCAATACCGATCACTCTGCTCATTCTGGTCGTCCTCTCTGCTTTTGCGACGCGCATATTTTTCCTTCAATATCATATCGGTTCCGTATGACGATTTCTTAGAGCATTTGTAAAGATTTTGTGTTTCCGCTCATTCTCTCTCGAGCAGCTGGCGGATGACGGCCTCCGTCTCGTCCAGCCAGCTCTGGGCCGTCTCGTCCCCCTCTTTTTTGCGGACGAGGAAGCCCTGCTTCGCCTCAGCCAGCTGAGCCAGCGCCTTTTTGCGGGAGATGTACTGGGTCTCATACTGGGCCACCCGCAGGCAGACCTGCGGCATATAGGCGATGTCGGGGGTGGAGGCGCAGAGCTTCTGGGCCTTGCGGTAGGCCCGCAGGGCCGCACCGGCCCCTTTTCCCTGCACCATGGCGTCGTCGCCCAGCGCCACCCATGCGGCCACATCGCCGGCGTCGGCGGCTTTTTTCCAGAACTTGCGGGCCTGTGCAGGGCTCTTGCGGCAGCCCCGGCCCTCGTAGAGCATCTCGCCCATCATGGCAAGGCCCTCGGCGCAGCCCTCTTCGGCAGAGAGCTGATAATAACGCATCGCGTCGTCCCAGCGTTCCTCGGCCATGGCATGGTTGCCGGCCCGCAGCTCCGCTTCGCCCGGCTCATCGGTGTCGTGGCTGGCGTGGAGCAGACCGTTCAAAAGCGAGCAGTCCAGCGTGGCCGAGCTGGTCCACGGGTCGATGACCACGCCGTCGATGCTGTCCGAGTCCAGCGCCATCTGCATGGCGGAAGCCAGAAGCCATTCCGCCATGGGGCGGTTGGCCGTGCCTTTATCGGCCTCCGCCATCTTCACGGAGGTGAACACCGGCAGGTAGCACCGACCCTTCTGGGTGCGCAGAGTCCAGGGCTGCAGGTCTTTCGCTTTCTCCGCCGGGACAGGATGCTCCGCCCACGGGGCGGCCCCGTCCGGCTGGTCGGACGCAGCTTCCAGCGGCACCAGGACCCTGGTGTCCAGCTCGAGGGCATAGTTGATGGCGTTCATCAGCGCCCAGAAGCTCTCCTCGTTCTGGCCCTTATAGAGCGCTGCCACAGCCCGCTCTATCGCCGGACAGCCCGTACCCAGCGGCCCGTATTCCGGCAGTTTTTTGCGGTCTGCCGCGCCCACCGGGCGCAGCCGCAGCCGTGCCGCACCATCTTTTGCCATTGCATCCACCATTCTTTCCGTTGAGATTCCCTTCCAGTATAGCAGGATTTTCCGGTTTTCTCAATCTCCGGAGCCGAAATCTGCTTCCAGAGCCGGTTTTCTTCGGCAAAAACATAGCATTCCTGCTGGGAGTGCGTTATAATAAGGAGCGTCTCGACTAAATGTATTAAAGAAAGGGAGTATCGAGCCTTGAACAAAATGCTTCGCTATCTCAGCGATTACAAGCGCGAGAGCGTGCTTGCACCGCTTTTCAAGATGCTGGAAGCTGCGTTTGACCTGTTCGTGCCGCTTGTGATGGCCGACATCGTCAACGTGGGTATCGCGGCCCACGATTTCCACTACATCCTCGTGCGGTGCGGCATCCTGCTGCTTCTGGCCATCGTCGGCCTCATGTGCAGCCTGACGGCCCAGTACTTCTCGGCCAAAGCCGCCGTGGGTTATTCCACCGGTCTGCGTCATGCGCTGTTTGAGCACATCCAGACACTGAGCTTTTCCGAGATGGACACCATGGGCACCAGCACCCTCATCACCCGGATGACCAGCGACGTCAATCAGGTGCAGAGCGGATTGAACCTCTTCCTCCGCCTGTTCCTGCGCAGCCCCTTCGTGGTGATTGGCGCCATGATCATGGCCTTTACGGTCAACTTCCGCGCCGCCCTCATCTTCGTGGTGGCGATCCCGCTGCTGAGCGTCGTGGTCTTCGGCGTCATGGTCATCACCCGTCCGCTCTATAAGTCGGTGCAGACCCGCCTCGACCGGGTCCTTGGCCTCACCCGCGAAAACCTGACCGGCGTGCGCGTCGTCCGCGCCTTCGACAAGGAAAAGAGCGAGGTGGACCGCTTTGAGGACGCCAATGAGCTGCTGACCAAAATGCAGCTCCATGTCGGCCACATCTCCGCCCTGATGAACCCGCTGACCTACGTTATCATCAACCTTGCCATCGTGGCGCTGCTGTATGTAGGCAGCATCGAGATCAACATCGGCGGCATGGCTTCCGGCGACGTCATCGCGCTGGTCAACTATATGAACCAGATCCTGGTCGAGCTGGTCAAGCTGGCCAACCTCATCGTTCAGGTGAGCAAGGCTCTGGCCTGTGCAGGCCGTGTGCAGGCGGTTCTGGACACAAAGCCCGGCATGGAGTTCCCGGCCCAGCTCACCGGCAATGTTCCGGCGGAAAAGGCCGGCGACGCCGTCCGTTTCGACCATGTGAGCCTGACCTACAAGGGCGCAGGCGCACCCAGCCTTTCCGACATCAATTTCACCGCCAAGCGCGGCCAGACCATCGGCGTCATCGGCGGCACCGGCAGCGGCAAATCCAGCCTCATCAGCCTCATTCCCCGCTTCTACGACGCCACTGAGGGCAGTGTGGAGATCATGGGCCGACCGGTCCGGCAGTACCCCCGCGCCGATCTGCGCGGCAAGGTGGCCGTGGTCATGCAGAAAGCCCAGCTCTTCGGCGGCACCATCCGCTCCAACCTGCTCTGGGGCAGCCAGAATGCCTCCGACGCCGACCTCTGGGCTGCGCTGGAAACGGCACAGGCTGCGGAGTTCGTGAAAGCCAAGCCCCTCGGCCTCGACGAGCCGGTGGAGCAGGGCGGACGCAACCTCTCCGGCGGTCAGAAACAGCGTCTGACCATCGCCCGCGCCCTCGTAGGCAAGCCGGACATCCTCATCCTCGACGACAGCGCCAGCGCACTGGACTACGCCACCGACGCGGCCCTGCGCAAGGCTCTGGCCGCTCTTCCGGGCGATCTGACCGTCTTCATCGTCAGCCAGCGCGCCGCCAGCCTGCAGCACGCCGACCAGATCATCGTGCTGGACGATGGCCGCATGGTGGGCCTTGGCCGTCACGCCGAGCTGCTGGAAAGCTGCCCGGTCTACAAGGAAATTTACGAGAGCCAGTTCAAGAAAGGGGATGCGCAGAAATGAGTGCAAAAGCAAAAAGCAAGCTGACCCCTGAACAGCAGAAGGCCACCATGACCCGGGTGCTGCAGAAGATCAAGCCCTACGGCTTCTTCGTGGTGTGCAGCCTCATCGTGGCCGCTGTGAGCGTGGCGGCCCAGCTGTATATCCCCATCCTCTGCGGCAGCGCCATCGACATGATGCTGGGCAAAGGTGCCGTGGACTTCGCGGGCGTGCTGCGCATCATCTACGAGATCATCGTGGTGGCGGTTGTCGCCGCCTTTGCGCAGTGGCTGCTGAGCGTCTGCAACAACCGCATCACCTTCGCAGTCAGCCGTGACCTGCGCAACGCCGCCATGCGGAAGATCCAGACCCTTCCCCTCTCTTACCTCGACAGCCATCCTTCCGGCGACATCGTGAGCCGGATGGTGGCCGATGTGGATACCTTCGCGGACGGCCTGCTGATGGGCTTCACCCAGCTGTTCTCGGGTGTGCTGACCATCCTCGGCACCCTGCTCTTCATGCTGCAGCAGAATGTTCCCATCACGCTGGTGGTGGTCTGCATCACCCCCCTGAGCCTTGTAGTGGCCAGCTTTCTCGCAAAGCGCAGCTACAAGTATTTCCAGAGCCAGAGCACCGTGCGCGGCGAGCAGACTGCCCTTGTCAACGAGATGATAGAGGGTCAGAAGGTCGTGCAGGCCTTCGGCCACGAGGCCCAGAGCCTCGAGGCTTTTGACGAGGTGAATGGCCGCCTGCAGAACGTGAGCCTGAAGGCCATCTTCTTCTCCAGCATGACCAACCCCGCCACCCGCTTCGTCAACAACATCGTCTACGCAGGCGTCGGCCTCGTGGGCGCAGTCTATGCCGTAGCCGGAGGCATCACCATCGGCCAGCTGAGCATCTTCCTGAACTACGCCAACCAGTACACCAAGCCCTTCAACGAAATTTCCGGCGTCGTGACCGAGCTGCAGAACGCTCTGGCCTGCGCGGCCCGCGTGTTCGAGCTGCTGGACGCCGAAGACCAGACCCCCGAAGCGGAGAACGCCGCAAAGCTCGTGCCGGACGGCCGCGTCCAGATCGAGGACGTCTCTTTCCGCTATCTGCCCGACCGCCCGCTCATCGAGGGCCTGTCTCTGGACGTCAAGCCCGGCCAGCGCATCGCCATCGTCGGCCCCACCGGCTGCGGCAAGACCACCCTCATCAACCTGCTCATGCGGTTCTATGATGTCAACGGCGGCTCCATCAAAGTCTCCGGCACCGACATCCGGGACGTGACCCGCGCCTCCCTGCGCGGCAGCTACGGCATGGTGCTGCAGGATACCTGGCTCCGGGCCGGCACCGTGCGGGAGAACATCGCCTACGGCAAGCCGGACGCCTCCCTCGACGAGGTGGTGGCAGCGGCCAAGGCAGCCCACGCCGACAGCTTCATCCGCCGCCTGCCCGAGGGCTACGACACCGTCATCGCCGAGGACGGCGGCAACATCAGCCAGGGCCAGAAGCAGCTGCTCTGCATCGCCCGCGTGATGCTCTGTCTGCCCCCGATGCTGATCCTGGACGAGGCCACCTCCTCCATCGACACCCGCACCGAGGTGCGTATCCAGGCAGCCTTTGCCCGGATGATGCAGGGCCGCACCAGCTTCATCGTGGCACACCGCCTTTCCACCATCCGGGAGGCCGACGTCATCCTCGTGATGAAGGACGGCCACATCGTGGAGCAGGGCGACCACGATACCCTGCTGGCGCAGGGCGGCTTCTACGCCAAGCTCTACAACAGCCAGTTCGAGGGCGTGGAGACCTAACGCTTCAGCTGATAGCAATTCAACTTTTCAATGCAGCAGCGGTGAATTGTATATCGCAAAGATGCCGTTTGAATGCTGCACTAATTTCTTGGCTTGCGATAAAATTTGCGATAAACGATTTTGGGAAGGAATATAATCGTGTCGAAAGATGAATATTTGATTGCAGATCCACCCCTTAAAGCGCTGACTGTTTTTGCGATGCCGATGATCCTTGGCAGCTTTTTTCAACAAGTATACAAT